>Ga0098044_1000153_pt1 | contig 36698 bp, 46 predicted proteins | sample 10_taG_FD_75053 | JGI IMG/M metagenome (GOLD analysis project Ga0098044, IMG submission 75053) | Marine viral communities from the Subarctic Pacific Ocean - 10_ETSP_OMZ_AT15264 metaG | ecosystem: Environmental > Aquatic > Marine > Oceanic | place: Pacific Ocean | collected 2015-01-16 | reverse complement strand
GTCGCCAGTTTTAATAGCCTGATGCGGCTCAATATCCTGTCGAAGTATCCATGTCTGCACCATTGCGCCCGTCTTTTCGTTGCTACTAGCTGACTGTATGCCAGTAGCGATTATTACGATAGGCTGACTGTCGCATAAAGAAGCGCCTTCGTAAAGTATTACGCCTGTCGGTTTTTTCATGATGATTGAATCCTTTTGTTTTCTAAATGTGCGGCTAAGGCGCATGCTGCAGCGCTTATGCCTGCCAGTAACTGTGAAGTGATAACAATGCTCATGAGTTAAAATCCAAGGGCAAGGTTTGTCCGTATACATCGAATTCGTAGTTGTCAAAGTCAGTATTCATGTCTATTTTTCCTATCGTTGTTTGTTGGTTTGTCTGCTACTGAATTGAAGCTTAGTTCATAGTAATAGTATCCGTCAAGTAACAATTAGCAAAAAGATAAAAAAAAATCTATATACACCAGTTAGCAGGCGTACAAAGGAAAAAAGAGCACAGCATCAAATCACGATATACCTATGTGAATCAGCTAAGCTGCTGTGACTGCGGATAAGTAGTCCCCAGTGAATCCTGCAGTATCAATGACTTGCACGGATTCGAATTTGAAATTGCCCAATGATGAACGCGAAAACTTGCGGAAAATCTTCGAAAGGGGGGAACCAGGAACAACACGTATTTTATATACCCCCTGACAAATTTTTCTAAAAATACGCTGATATCCACAGGGTCACGACCCTTAGCCCATCCTAAGGTCACCCAAGTGCGGCGAATAACCTCCTTAATCACCGCATAAGCTGCCACGAATACGTACCCAAATATGTGTCAGGATTACCTTAGGGTGACAATTACCCCTAAGTAAATGTACGAGAGTAGTTAAAATCGGGCCGCATTTAGGGGTAGAATCAATTTAAAGGGCAGGGGTAATACGATGGTATACCCCAAATCAACCTGAGCAATCTGAGGAGCTATTTAGGGGTTTTAGGATTCATCCTAGCGAGGCCAAGAACAGGGCTGTCAGGAACCTGTTGGTGTATACCATGAGTTTAACTCTCATAGCTGAGCCATGGCTCCTGTCAATCCCCATATGATTAGCAAACCTATCGCTAACCAGGAAAGAATACCAAACAGCCTGTCGAACAGACTATCGGCTTCAGCAATGATATCCGCGAGGCTATCATAGTACTTCGTAAATGCGAACATTAAGTACCTCCTCAATATTGTTGGTTTGTACTAAGGGTGGTACTTAGAGAACTGTTCACCTTTTAGGCCTGTACATTAATAGTGGACAACGTGAAATAATGTACAAAGTAATGGACATTAAGAGTTCGACAGCCAATTGGTATTAGTGTTGTACTGTCCCGGGAAGCAGTTATCCATGAACTCCTGAAGCGTCCTGTCACGTTCTTCCTCTTCCCAGCGACCCTCAATGGAGTCCGTATCGATGTCCATCTGGTCAATGCAGTAACCTACTGCCTGAGCCAGTACATCAATTCTATCGTCCTGACCAAGAGCACCTTTCTCTTTGGTCATCCTAGTCATCTGATAGAACAGCTGGTACTTCTCTGAGGGAGCATTCTGGAAGTCATCACGGAATACCTTCTCATCCACAACGAGCCTGTGTTGGTTCATTACGGGTTCAAGGGTGTCAATGATTCGGGCTTCCTTCATGCCGTGTACAGAATCGCCTTCGATAGTGCAGGGGTGTGTACGGGTGAGGTAAGGCTTGAACAGCTCGATGAACATACCGTCACCGAAGTTATCCTCTACTCCAATGTAGTTGACTTTGTTGTCCTTAGCGATTTTAGCCAGAGCTGTAAGTGTTGACTCATCATACCCAGACAGAAAACCACCAATGCGCTTAAGATAAAGGAAGCCATTAAGCATCTTGATAACACAAAATGCAGTCTCATCTTTACCGCGACCAGACGGGTCAATCCACATGACACTACCCGCGTAAGACTTGAAGTCTTCATGTACAAATATGGGTGCATGTAGTCTGTCTCCAGCGAGTCCTACAGTTGGGAGGTTGTTTATTACTTGGTCAGTACCGCTGCCCCATGCAACCTTAATCGGAGCCAAGTCATCATTAAGGCCCATGACAATCAAGTCACTGAGCTTCAATGGGTACCTGTCACCATCTGATATGGTTGTATCAAGCATGAACTGTAAGGCGAAACCTGAGCGTCCATAAGAAGCCTCTCGGTCGAGCAAGTCTCTCTCATCAAACCTACCCGGGTCTACAGGCTGACCATACCTTTCATGGTGTGGCGAATCAGCGAGTGACGGGTCTAAGGCGAGAGCGTCCACAATCACAGGTGCGAGTTTGGCACCATACATAGACTGTTGCTTAGGCTTAGGATACCTCGTGGGCCAGATGCGGATTTCATATCCACGTTCAGCCAGCGTGTTGTACACCGACATTTCAGTCTGAGGTGTACCAAGGTATTTGATGGCACAGTGGTCATCAGGTTTCAAGATGGCATCGAATTCCTTAACAGCTTCACTCAACCTGTCACGCATTGTTTGCGTCAGGGAGTTCTTTGGAACCTCAATGTCATCAGCGACGATAACGTCGGCACGACTACCAGTAAGCTGACCGGTGATACCTACAGATTTCACTGAGGGTGCATGGTCAGGTTTGGCAAGGCCAACGTCGAAAGCTACGTTCGAATCACGTTGACCGTGTTTTGCTCTCAGCCCTTTAAGCAGGGGCATGTCATTAATCAATCTCTTCGTAAAGATAGAGAAGTTATCCGACCTGTCCTTGGAGGCTGAGACAACAAGAATCTTTGTTTGCGGGTTACAGTAAAGTAACCAACATACGAATGCGGCAGTTATCCAGGATTTACCTACCCCACGGTAGCCCATGATGATTGAACGCTTAGGCCCATATTGCAGGTAGTAAGCGATGTCATACTGGACTTTAGTGGGTTCGGGTAAACCAAGGAACTCCCAGACGATATATAAGAAGTTGCGGAAGTCTGCCTTCAGCAAAGCTTCATCGTAATGTTTAGTCATTTATAAGACGGAATGTCCTTGATGTTGATTTGTTGGAGAAGCGAAAGGATGAGACCTTTAATCCGTAACGGAACGCTTCCTTCCTGATGCGCTTGAAACATCTTCGGGAGAACTCTGGTGTACACACTTCTGACCAGTTAGCTTCTTCCACGTATTCACTGATAACACCTAAGGCATCATCACCAAGCATCTCCTCAGCATCATCTACACCCAGCACAGCTTTCTTAATATCGTGCATGGTGTACTTTATGATTCCGCTAAGGACGACCTCACGCTTGTCTGCAGAGGTTAATGTCTGCGTAGATAGGTTGAGGGTTTGAGGTACAACTGATTCGGTAGCGATATCGTCTATACCGAAAGGACAGTGGAACCACCAGCCGGGGCCGAGAGTGCGACGGTATTTGCCCATTTGTAGGACAATGGCCTTTTCGTACTCATCAACTATGGCTATGAAGTGGAACCACTCCTTTATGGATACGAGATACTCAAAGAGTTTCTCGAAGCCCATTATCCTTCCATTGCGTTACCGGTTTGAAAGGGGAGGACTTTACTGTCAACAATTTCCTCTGCGAGGTTTGAGACATGTTCAGTCTCAGCACCTTCACAGTCGATACCGTTATCCTTAAGAAACTCTCGTGCTTCTTTAAAGAGTGACGCAGGAGCCTCAGGGTCTTGTAACCTTTTCTTCAGCTCGTCTGCGTACATCTTATGGAGTTCGGCAAGTGCGCCTTCCGACGCTGCACCCTTAGCCATTACCGAATCTCTTGTTGAGATAGGCTTCCAAGACGTTCCTTAGGATGCGTCGGAAACCAAAGGTATCTATGTAGACACCAATCAGTACGTACATGTACCACTGCGGCAAAGTGCCGAGTACCAGGAAACCTTCTTCCATGGCAGGTACCAAGGGTGGGATGAAGCTTGCTATCATTGGCAGGGTTGCCAGTAGCAGTAGGTATTCATCTTTCCAGCCACGCTGAGCAACGCTTAGAGCGTCCATAGTTGCAGCTTGTGTATCACCATCTGCTATGCGGGTAATCTGTGCGACTACCTTCGCTTCTTGAATCCGGTCTTCGGACTCTTCTCGTTTTGCTTTACGAGTTTCTTCGGACATCACCCAATCTTTAACACCTTGGATGACTCCACCAGTTAATACTTTTGCTATTAAGCCGACCATTAGAATGATATCCCGCCGGAGATACCCTTCAGCGAGAGATATATCAGGACGAGTACCAAGCCTTTCCATGCGAGACTGAACAGTCCTTTACCGGCATTGACGTACATATCGTGACGGGCTACACGCCACATCTTGTCAGCCAGCCGTTCAATATCCTCTTCAGATAAGTTATCAGGCATTAGAGTATTCCGATTAAAGTTAGAAGGAGTGAAGCAGTGATAACCTGTCTCCAGAATTCAGAGTTCAGGACTTGCTTCAGTTTAGTGTGTTTGAATTGTTTACCTACAACTGCACCGACAGGCCACCCAATAGAATACGCAAGAGGAAGCAGCAGTACAGCAGGAGTAATAGGAAAGAGAGGTAGATAAAATAAACCATTCCATACGCCTCGGTTGGTTATGTTGACGAAGGGTAGAGAACGAATTTCCCACCACTTGCTTTTACGCCAATCTGCTCCTCGGTAATCATCATAGTACAGTCCCTGTGAGAAGGGTGCGGGTGCAGTAGCTTCCCCGAGCACTCCAGCTGCAACATAAGCTGGCAACCAGTACCAAGGAGCACCAAGGATAAGACCAAACACCAGCCCCAATAAGTACGGGGCCGGTATCTTGTATGGCTCGACATAACCTGAGAGTCTTCCGAATACGCCTGAGAGGAGGACTAAGAGAGGTTCCATGAAACAATTGCCGCTTTACGATTCGCCGCAAGCAGTCCTTTACTGACGAGGTAATCAACGCCGCCGTTAACGTCAGGAGACTTAAGGTTGATTCGGTTCGCCACCATGACGCGAGTCAGGAGGTAATCCACTTCAACGTCTGAAGCTGCAGCGGCTTTTATATTCAACCACTCGTCCTTAGTGAATCTTGCGAAGAATTCTGCTGACGGAATGTTTGATAGTCTAATCTCAGTGGCAGCATCCGAGGCGGCTTTCACTGCGGCGTAGGCCTCGTCGTTTTTCTCCTTGGCTGTCTTATAACCAGGAAGAAAGCTCTCTGCTTCATAGAGCGGAGTTAACCGTTTGATTTTGCTGAGTACAAATTTCTCGTCAGTTGTGGCGATATAGCCTTCAACATCTACGACTCCATGAGCTAGAACATCTTTCTGTAATTTCGTGTATGTCATTAGACTAAAAGCCTCCCTGAGAATGAGTTGTATCTGCTGGATGAACCGAAGAGGTCAACAACCTTAGTGCTTCCATTCACCTCGAGTGTTACCGATGCCGTATCGCCAGCGTCCAAGTAAACAATCTCGGAGTGTTTCAGCGACACACTCCCGGGCATTTCCCCTGAGGTGTGGTCGTCGGCAAGATAAGTGACGAAGTCACCCTGTGTCGTAACGAGGGTGGAAAAGAAGTTAGTGTGGTTGGTTGACGATATGCTGTTCACGTACACCTTGGCACATAACAGGTAATACCCGTCAACAGGCGCAGTGAATACGCCGGTTGCGTTGTTATAGTCGCCACCGATGTCGTGGTCTTCGGTGTCAAATATGACAGTGTATGACGTACCATCACCAGAGACATTATTTACGGTGCTGGAAACGTAAGCCGCAAATCCCGGCTGCAGCGCTCCAAGGACTTCTCCATCTGCAGTTATCTCTAATGCCTTACTACCAGCAGTCGAGAAACCTAAATGGTTAGCCGCAATGCGGTACAGGCCAGTGTCGGTATCGCTATCGAAAGCACAAGCAGGAGCACCTGCAGTTCCATTTGCGGTGAACAGTAAGCTACTAAGTTTTGCAGCTATTGAAGTGAATAGAGTTGATAGTGCTGCAAACTTAGGGTTGTCACTATCGTCGGCATCTAAGATGGCTACCTTATCAGCAGCAGCAGCCGTTACTGTGGCTTCGCTTCCAGAGAATACGCCATCAGAACCATCAGAACCATCAGAACCATCAGAACCATCAGAACCAGCAGCACCATCAGAACCATCAGAACCATCAGAACCAGCAGCACCAGTTGCGCCTGTCGCACCTGTCGGGCCGGTGGCACCGGTTGGGCCAACTATAGAAGTACCAGCAGGCCATGTGGTTGCCTTAGGGCCGTGTATGTTGTTACCTGAAGTATCAATATAAAAGTCACCATCGATACCTTCAGTGGTAGGAGCGCCAGCTCCATAGAGAAGTGCGTTCTCTCGAGCCGCACCTTCAAGTGCAGTAGCGCCGGAGTTCCACTTCATGTACTCATTAGCAACAGGAGCAGGTAAGCTCATTCCTGTTAAGGAAGAGTTAGGTACCTGAACAGCATTGGCGTTAGTGTCAATCTGTTCCTGCAGCAAGTAAAACAATTGCAGCGCAGAGTTATCTAGAGACTCTTCAGTCAAGTTCGTTGCATTCTGAAAGTCAACGACTCGAGAAGTCTGCGTTGTTTGCCTGCGTATTCTAAAAGTTACTGAACTTAGTACGGCAGGGCTTATTGAAATCTGTGCGTCCGATATCCAAGTAAAGGTTATCGCGCTGTCGTCACTCAGGTCTATGACATCAACGTCAGTACGAGAGAGAAACGAGAATGGGACAGACCACAGCGTAGTGGAATTGTCGCCAGTGTTATCAACAAATGAGAGGGCCATGGGTGCTCCATTGAATATAAGGGGGGAACCCCCGGCATTGCACCGGGGGTTATAGGGGAGAAGCTAAGATTGCCTTAGCTTATTTCTTGCGGGACTTCTGAACTTTAACGAACAGTTCGAGTTTACGTATTGCAGAGTCAGCAGCTGCGGTGTCACCTGACAGGGCAGAGCGTTCCTGAATCTTTTTAGACAACAACCTCTCGGCTAAGTCTATGAACTCAGGGTCTCGCTTTATTTCTGCGAGGGCTTCTTTCCTTGCTTTGGATATCACCAGTTTAATTAAGTGGGTCTTCCCACCATCAAACTCATCGGTATCATCAGTGGCATCTTTGTACTGCTTGGTCGCCATTAAGGTTTCAAGTTTCTGACGTACTTTGGAGCCAGCAAGTTGTGAGTATGAGTCATACTCTTCAGATGTAAGGTCAACACCATCGATTGACTTCGGTATTTGCCTGACCGGTACCTCTAACCGCGCAATCTCAAGTCGGACTTTATCCTTCGTGACATTACTTGTGTAGATTGGAGATATTAAATCAGGGCCGAGACCACCTTCGAGAACCAGAGGCTCACCGAACAAATCTCTGCGAGGAGGCAAGTCCTGAGAGTAACCAGGAAGTTTAGCCTTGAACGCATCAATCATGTCGAAGGTTTCCCTTAGGACAGGGTCGAACTCTGTACGATTTACCTGAGCCAGTAAGTTAGGTGAGAACGCAGTAGCAAAAGTTTGTAACCAGTGCTCAAGGTTTCTCTCAGGGTCATCAAGTACAGCGAATGCTTCAGACAATCCTTTCAGGTAAGTCTTACTCGTGACGTTCTTTATGATAGCCATGATAGCTGCCATGCCGACTTCACCAGCATCAGTATCGTCCATCTCACCAACGATAGCCGATATGTCAGCAGCGATTCCAAAGAACGCACCGAAGGGGTCAGCTCTGTTGAACGCTATGTACTTCCCATCGTTTGTACGGAAGGAGTACGGCTGTATGCCAACTTGCATTTGTGAACGACGTATCGCAGGGTCATTGGAAAGACCACCTGTGATTTGTCCTGAGGCAGCTAAACCAAAACCAGCTGTGTACAGCATTGTGCCGGTTGACAGTTTAGCCATAGCGATGTCTCTTCGAGCACCACCAGCTGCGAGGTCATCTCGTGCAGACTTAACAAGCATGTTGATAGCAGGAGTTCTTTCTCCTACATACTTCATGATGTTTACTGGAGTCCTAATGAAAGGTGCAATGAACCGCAACACTGGAGCTTTGGCTACACCCTGTTGTACAGCGGCACCAATACTCCCCTTCTCCAGTTCTTTTGTAAAGGTCTGGTATCGGGCTTGGTCAATTGAAGCCATGTGCAGGTCTTTCGGTGGGTTATCCAGTACGTCAGCAACTGCTTGAGCGAACGCAGGGTTGTCCTTAGCGATACCTTGCTGGATGACTCGCCTGTAGGCAAGAGCATTAAGCTCCATCCGGTATCCTAAAGTTTTGAAGAATTCATCAGCCGTTAACAACGCACGACCCGGGAGTCGTATGGTTGCGCCGATTACGTCTGTTGCTCTGCCGAGCATTCCATCAAGGCCAAATGATTGACCACTGATAGTTCGACCTTCAGCATAGTTTTCGAACTTGGAAGCACTATCGAGTACGGGTTGTTCTCCAGCAGCAGCTTGGTAGACGGTACCGAACTCATCAGCGTTTTCCACAAGGTTGTTACTCGCACCCTGTAAGTCCATACGGGAAGCACGTTTAGCTGACTCAACGAGTGCAGCCTGTCCTTTCGTAGTAATGTGCAAGGCATCTTTAATACCCTGAAGCATACCGAAGGACTGAGCTTCAACTTCCAGCAGTTCCACACCTTTCGTCTTAAGGCCAATGGTGGTTCGTGCTTTTGTTATGGCGGCAGCTGTGCCTCTCTCCGCGACAGCCATGGAAGCTGTTAGGGAGTTACCCAGCATGTTCACTATCTGTGTATGGGGGCCAGATAGAATTGAGTTAATGAAGTACTCTGTCACAGCATCACGGCTTCTTGCCCATGCGCCTTTCATCATGACAGCCCTCTCACGAGGAGTCTTCAATTCCTGGTAACGCCTTGCCCATTCCTGAGCACTTCCATTATGGTTGATGTCTTCCATAAGGAATGCTTTTGTATCAGGGTCAACTGCCATCTTCATCGAGTTTAATGCTCGAGCGATTTCAGTTTGTACTCCTTTTACTTCAGCCTGTAGCGCACCATGGATTGCCTTCTGGCGTTCCAGTGCAACAATAGCAGAGTCAGCGTTGTCGGTTAGCACCAGCTTAGTCAGACGGTCAAGCTCTGCAGCGGAGGAGACCAGTGTGGTCATGCCTGCGCGGAACTTTGAGTCCAACCCTTGTGTGTTGTTGTACAACCTGTTCACGTTATCAACTGAGGTGCCTAGCTGAGCAGCCATTGCTTTGGTTTCAGCGAAGGTTACTTTACCTCGCTTAGCCTCATCGATGGTGCCAGCGAAAGCTTCCGAGGTATCGTTAAGAATTTTACGGATGTCGTCGCTGCCATTAACACCTTCAAAGTTGAAGTCGATACCCTGCTCTTGATTGTAAAACTTAAGAGCTGCATCTTCATCGGCAAGTGTTTTGTTTGTCAGCTCACTGAACTTATCCAGCTCAGCTGAGTTCACACGTACCAATGGGGTCGCGTCAAGAGTTTCCTTAGGCTTCGGAGTATCAGCCTCAGGAGCTTTACGCTTCTTGGCGATAATCATCTTGCCTTTCTTTGTGACGTTCCCTTTGCCGAATACCTCTTCTACCTGACCGATGTATTTAGCAGTCTTTTTGTTATGCTGGAAACCATTCTTGGTTGCAGCACCAACACCGTCACCTTTACCCTCGTGCACGATGAAGTAAGCAACACCTGTGTCATCCTTAACAGCATCGTGCGCTTGTCTAATTACTTTGTCCTGTATCTCTTTCTCAGGGATAACATTCAGGACGTTGTTTACCGTAGCAGTATCAGCACCACCACCGGCTATCTTAACGACAGCTTCGGAGTTGTGATTGATATCACGGTTGAACGGGTCGTATACCACGTTCTCAATATCTTTATGAGTAGCTAACCAATCCTTAGTAACGTCGCCCGCGCCACCACCGATGTCAGCATTGGTCGTACTAGGTTTCCAGCCTTCGATTTTATCGATAGCTTTAATGGAAGCTGGCATACGATTGCTCTTATGGTTAACGTCAGTAGCGGCAGAACTAATACTCTGTTGGTCACCAACTACTTTGAAGTCCCATAAGTCTTCATCAATGAAAGGAGCGACTTCACCTTCAGGGAGTACCTTAGTGGCACGAGCACCACGTAGTGCATTGAAGGCTATCATCAGCGGTTCGATAACAAGACCTAAACCAGCACCCTCAAGAACATTACGGAAGCGATTGAGTGCTTCACTATCATTCGGGTTGGTTGCTAAGAATCCAGTGATAGGATTCTCTAAGGCCGGATACTCTTCTGTTAAACCATTAACAAGGTTCGACAGGTTCCCATCATTAGGGTCGAATACGGTACCATCAGCGGCAGCGCCAGCTACCATGCCTCTGGTAAAGTTCCCCGCACTCATTGCTTTGGTAGCTTTGAATGCTGGAATGAATCCAGTTAAGAACTGGGTGATGCCTCGAGAGACACCACCGGCAGTTGTTTCTGGTGCAGGCAGCTCCGGTATTGCTGGAGTCTCAATGCCTGAGTTTCCAAATATGAACTCGTTAACTGGTATTGCATCTTCCAATGCGTTACCGGCTGAATCGACGGACTCGATTACTTCTTTACCAGCATTGACTGCGCCCAAGGGAATGTTCTTAATAAAGTCCCATGTGCTTGCAAGGATTCCAGCGCCGCCGGTTTCCTCAATGTCTTCTGCTTTGGGTTCAGGATTCTGCTGTGCCGCTACAGTGTTGCGCTGATTTATCAACGCTTTCATCTGTGCCGCAGCACTTGTAGGTTGTTCCTGAATTAATTGAGATTCAATGTTGTCCATCAATTTACCTGTGATTAGTTAGGAGCCGCAGCCCATATTTGAGTTTGTTGTTTCAGTACAGATTGTGTTATCTCACCACGTTCATACGCAGCCAGAGTTTCCTCAGGTGATTCATAGAGAGGAGCAACAGAAGAGTCCTGCGATATTGCAGCAGAGTTCTTAAGCGACTCGGGGTCTACGTAACGTGCAGCAACTTCATCTGCAATGTCCATTAGCTCACCTTGAGTCAATGGTGCCTGAGAATTTTCAGACAGCAGTGAAACCTTTTCGAAGAACTCGCGTTGAGCTAGGCCTTGCCTTTGGAGCTGTGAGGAGTCCACTCCACCACCACCAAGTCCTAATGGGTCTGGTGCTTTGAAGGGCTGAGTCTTAGACTTCAGACTTGCCATAGCAGCCTTATAGTTCTCAGACTGATAGACGTTGGCTCTGTCCATTACTTTATCCAGTAGAGTTTGGGCAGCTCGAATATCCTGCTTGTCACTTATGAAACCTTCACCACCCTCTGGGCGATAATTGATTTGCACAAGTTTCAGTCGGTCAGTAATGTCACCATTAAGAATGGCTACAGTTACGTCACGAATAGCAGCATCGTTCTGAGCAACCTCCCTGTCAGACTCCAGCGCTTTACGTTCAGCTTTAATCATCTTTCGATAAGTGCTTAGCTTCTCGTCGTCGAGCGTGGCGAAGTTCTTTTCGATTAACGCTTCGGCTGTCGTGAGGTCGTCGTTGAAGAACGCTTCCATGATATCTTTGCCGATAACTTCCTGACGTTCTTTACGAGCACGTTGCTCAAGAGTGTGCTGTGCGTTTTGTACAGCTATCTCTTCACGCTGCGCTCTAAGGCGACCTGCGGTTAACGTGGAGGCGTACTTGGGGTTACTGAATAACCCGGGAGTGCCATTTGTTTTTCTCTGCTCCAATACATCGTAGATAGAATCATCTCCAGTTTCATCAGCAACCTGTTCAACAGCCTGAGCTACGATTGCGTCAATATCTTGGAAGGACATGAAGAAGTTCTCTTTACCCATCCGATAGAACTCTTCAAGGTTTGCGAGTTGGTTCTCGGCAGAGGCGCCACCGGTACTGTGACCAAGGAATAGTTCCTGAGCCATAGACATTAAACCGGATTTTGTTTCGTTAGTGATTGTCACATGATTGTAGTTATCCTGTGCATCACGGATTTCGCCTTCAGCCTTCATGATAGATTCCAAGAATCCACCAGCGAAGTCAGCGTCATCGATACCCTGCATTGATTCTCCAAGGTGTTGCATGAAGAAGTCATCAAGGTTGCCGGTGTCTTTATCGAAGCCACCGTTGTTGTAAAGCTCTTGTATCTCTCGGGCCTTAGCCTGTCCAGCCAACGTGCCGCGCATTTTAATGTAAGCCTGCTGATACCATGGGGACTTCTCGGGGTCGAGTTCACCTTTAGCAATCGCTTCGGATACTTCAGGTTTACTCCACGCCTGCAGCTCAGCATCACGAGCAGCCTGTAGCTGGTCATCTGCTATAGCTTCATCCTTCTTGGCATCAAGATAGTCAGCCAGCCCCGGGGAGAGTTTTGCCAAGCCAGATAACAAAGAACTCTGCTTTGTATTTGGCGCGACGAACCGGTCAACAACCGCAGCCGCAGCTTGGGGTCTGTTTCCTGGTAAGCGGGAGGCGACACTGGTATTAGCAGTTACACTCTTCCTTTGTTGTCTTGGCATTACTTATCTCCGTCGTCAGTTTTCTTAGTTGCGATTTTGGATAGACCGCTAAGGGCTATGTTTCCAACGTCGCCTAAGACTTCAAGGGCAGAGACTGAGTTGGTCTGGTTAACATTGAGAGCACCCTGTGTACGAGCATCCAGCCCTTCCTTTTCTCTACTGAGCTGCATCTGCTTTCTCTTACGAGAGAGTTCAACATAGGAAGTACTTCGGCCTGCTTGGGTCTCTACATCTTGCAACAGGAGGTCTGCGGTTAAGCCTAAGGCGTTAGCTTCGGATGAAGCTACTCGTGCCTTACCTTTATCTCGCAGAGCTTGGATAGCAATCTCACTCTTTTCAATATCGGCATCGTCGTTTACTTCTTCGCGTATGGCTGCGATGTCTGAGACTTGTGCGTTATAGTTGTTGAGTATTGCTGATTGATTTACATCTACTGCATGGTTCGCTGCGCTTGCAGACTGTAGTGCTCCAAAAGCTTGCACACCGATACTCATGACGGCAAGAGTTGTTGGTTCACACATTAGTTTGTCCTCGCGAAGCAGTGAAAGGTTTCCCCGGCGTGACCCATAACAATAGGGTCTCCCAGCTCGAAGCCCATCCACTTGAGCCACTGTATTGAAACAGTGTTCTTAGAGTGGACGTAGTTCATTAAGGTGCCGAAGCTGTCGTGCATGTCCTGTACTCTGGACTTACACTTCTTTAAAAAGGTTAATTGGTATTTCTCTAAATCATCGGTTGCCAGCATCCAAGGGACACCAACATTCGGAAGACCCCCGTAGTCACCTACACCGTAGATAGCTACGAGAGTTTCTCTTCCGTCTTCCACAGAGTAGACAGTTCTACTCCACGCACTTCTTTCGACACTTTGTCTTAATATGTCGATTACATCGGCAGGTATCTGTGCAGTTATTTCTGCAACATCAGCTGCTCTCATGTGTCGAGCAAGATAAAAGATGTCACCATCTTCAGTCGGTCTATCTAAAAGCATGTGAGTGGTAAAGTCCTGTCCATTCTGCGGATTGAAAGTTACAAGGGAGATGAGAGTCGTTCTCCAAGACTATGGTCACCTTCTCAGCGTCATCCATTACAGGGAAAGCAAACGTCCCGTCTGTTATGGATACAGCACCAACGATGATATTGGTGCCAAGGTATTTACCCGTGAAAGGATACTCGTAAGTAGAACGAGCCTCGGGTGTAACCTTTGCAACAAAGTTACCAGTGTCAGTGAAGATGACAGTCATGCGCCTCATCATCAGTCTTCCTTCAGCCACTGCAGCGCCAGCGGCATCCCGCTTAAACTGTTGACTGAATTGATAACTGAATGTGTAAGGCTTCCCTACGAAGCATGCGCCAGCACTGAAGTCCCCATCGGCTACGATAGTTGTAGAAGTAGGGTGCGTCACAGTGAGCTTACGACCAGCCTGATTAGTAAAGGCTGTTCCTAGTATCACTTCATAGGTATCCGTATCTGCATACGGTAGAGTCCATGTGGTCTCATCATTACCGGCGTGATATACGCCAGTTAGTTCGTTACGTCTGTCAAGGTGTACCAGGAAAGATAAACCGGTGTCAGTCGCGGCTGTCGTCAATTCAACAGAGTCAAGATACGTTCCATCACTTCTCTTTACAATTAAGTAGAGAGTGTTGTGAATCATTTCTCCACCGAGTATTACGTCGCCGGAAGCGAACGTCCATTTACCCCATGCACTCTGAACCTTCTCATTGCCTTGCCAGTAGTATTTGTAGACATACAATTCATTACCAGCATCCTCAGTTAGCGCAAAGAGAATGTCTTCGTTGGATGAAGAGATGAGCCTGAATACATTGTCAGGGATATAAGTTGGTACGTGAGCGGTAACATCAGCAGCGTCATTGGTTGCTATGTTGTCTTCTACGAAGTACTCACGGATGCCTGAGGAGTTTCCTCGGGTGGTTGGGAAGTATACGTTCGGGCCTGAGCCTACAGGTCGTGCCTTGGCTGAAGCTTCGAACTCCGTGGTAACGTCCACAGCTGCAGTCGAAGGAGAGAGCGTAGGGTTACCCGATAGGATGAACTGAGTCTGTCTTGAGAACAGCAGTAAGGATTTGTCAAATGCTATTGCGTGATTCAATAACGATACCGAGTTGGTACCAGCACCACCAGAGACCGAAAGGTCAATAGGGTCTGAATCAATAATCGTTGTAGCACTCTCACGCCAGAACCGGAAGTCCGAGGCTGGTGTGGTTGATAAGATAACATTCTCATCAGCCAGTAGGCCGAGTCGATTCTTATGCAAGAATACGTCAACTATTTTCTTACCAACAAATGAAGGTTCAGGTGAAGAGGTTGTGTCACCAACAGACCGGTCGGCCCATGTAATCTCTTCGAACGTGAAGTTGCCTGAACTCGTTCGCACAAGTTTATGCGGCATAGTGTTCGGGTCAAACTTGTATTCATAACTTCCTGGTTGCTGGGTCTCAACCCAAGTAGCAGCCGTACCATCGTATTGAACGTAGTAGTTGTCGAAGTTATTAGAAGGGTCACCTTCAATTTTATAAACATTACCTGCGGAGGGTGAAGCTGGCAGGTCTGCAAATGTTTGCACTGTACCTGTCAGGGAGCCACCAACCGTGGCAGAGTCCATAAGGACAGTCTTAGTCTTGTTAACCACGAACGTAGTGTCAGCAACGGTGTACATTGCTATCTCTGTATTCGGACTAGAGCAGGCCAAGTAAGTCTCACCATCAGGGTGTGCTACTGTTTGCGACACACCATCAAGGTCATACACTTCAATGTTGCCTGACTTGACTACCACCACGTACCGTTCGGATTCGTCCCGGTTAATAACATGAACGAAACTATCCGTGTCGGTGTTTGTGTTTAGTTTTCCAACGTGCTTACTCGGCGGTCTCTTCTTCAATCCGTCAACCAGTGAGGGCATGGCATTGCTCATAGCCTCACACTGCGAAGGTAATCTTACGGTTGCAGCCTGCTGCGATACACCATTAAACAGACTAGAGATAGCCTGATTAAGTAAGCTTGAAGTAGAGCGAGTTGCCATGGGTTAAATTATCCTGCCGGTGATGGGACGACCTGATTCAGCATCGTCATCAAGAAAGTTAGGGTTCTCCGCTTCGTTGTCATTGGCTTCCATTAGCAACGCTCTGGCTTCTGCCTCGTCGTTCTCGGAGTACCTATGGAGAGTGTCACTGCCCAGCATCCTGTCTTGAAAGACTCGTGCTGCTTTTACAGTGAAGTAGTAACGAGCTGATTCGGGCAGCTCATCGAAGGGGATGAAGAATGTAATACTGTACGTGTAGGTTTCCCCTATTTCGTACGTGTGTTCTTTTCTGTCCCATATCTTGCCAGCTCTTTGAGTAAGCCGACCACGGAGATAACGGTAACAGTTATCAGGGACAATCTTTAAGGTATTGCTTGGAACAATAATCTCATCGGATACGTTCGGGGCAATACTGTATTCGTAATCTGTGTTGAACTCCCAGCCTTCTGTCTGTACTCGGCGGGATGTTTCGTGAAGTATCTGCTCAGCTGTGACAGCGTCAACAAAGGAAGTAGAACCACCTTCGGAGGGCAGAGAGTCGATTGGAGATTGACCTATAGTACCCAGCATCACGTTGACTGCTTCTAGGGCAGTTGTAGGTGTCATGTCTAAAGACATTGTAGGCTCCAGTTATTTAATTAAGAAAAAAAAGGGAGAGACAATAAAGTCTCCCCCTTTGGTTTGAACAAAAGTTCTATTAAGAAGTTTTCATCTCAACAGAGCTTTCAGGACGGAGGATACCGTGACCAACCGCAAGCTTTGCGATTACCCAGTAACCCTGTCTACGCATGTCGTAGCCAGCGTCCATGCCCAAGTCCATCAGTTTGACGGTACCAGCAGCAGACTTGTGATATACACACTGAGTCGTGGTGCTAAAGTTACCCTGATAGGCTGAGGGGCCGCCAGTGACGTTGGTGCTAGGCAGGTTGTTAGTTTTAACAACGTGTATGCCAGCTACCTTCAGCACTTCACCTTCGGCGTAAGAACCAGCACCACCCCAATCGCGGTTAATGACGTTAGTCGTTTCCGCAAGCAGGTAGTAGTGAGCAGGTTTAATGTTCATGTAGCGCTCAGACTCAGGGATGTCATTTTCATCCAACTGCTCTGCGGCATCGAACATACCAGAGGCGATAGTAGAACCAGTCGTACCGTAAGCAGCGTTCGTCAGAACTGTACCACCCGGGTTACCGGTGATAGTTGCAGACGCACGAGCGGCGAGTACTAGAATCTGCTGGATGTGCTGGTCAAGAGTCTTAGCCAGTACAGCACCCTGTTCTTTCGTGTAGACAGAACGCAGGTCGTAGTGATTCTTAGCTTCGTCGACAGAAGCAAGGAAAGTGTCAGCAACCAGAAGGTCGTCGATGACGATAACTTTCTCGTTGTGATTGATAGCAGTACCTACCAGTTCGTTACCAGGAGTATGGTATGCAGCGGTTGCGAGACCAACTACGGGGAACTGAGCAGACTTACCAGAAGCGATAGAACGAACGATGTGTTTGTCCATCATTACATTTTCGCGCTCGAAGGTCTTTAGAACTTCACCAGCGTAGACTTTAAGAAACAGAGCATCTACGTCACCGGCACCATTCACCTGACCAATTCGAGAAACTGTTGCGTTACTCATTAGTGAAATACCTCATTAAAGGTTGATTGATTAAACATGTGCTTCATTGCGAAGCGGATAGGGATGTCAATTAATCTTCACCATCGGTTCCCATGAGTTGTCCACCACGGTGGGCTTACGGTAATTCTTTGGATTTGATTTGTTAGACTTGTGAATTAAAGATACTGTTCGGGGATGCAGCTATCTTCTTCTCCACTTCAGCCCGAAAGGCTGGGTCAGTGTCATACTTCGGGTCGTTCATGTCAGCTATCATTGCGGCTTTAGATGAATAACCATTACCAGTACGCACTTCCTCGTCACCATTTTGCAGGTTCGGAGTTTGTTCTTGTGCAGCTTTGTACTTATCAGCAAGACCAGAGATAGCCATAATGGCGCGGTTAGCGTCACCTGAATCAATGGATTTGTTGAACTCAGTTACTTCCTCAGCTGACAGCTTAGCTGCAGCCCAAGGGAGCATCTTCTCGTACTCGGCTTTACCACCCGCAGCATCGTACAGTTTCTGTTCGGCTGCAGCTTTGACTGCTTGTTGTCCAGCTACGTAGCTGTCAACAAACCCTTTGTCAAAACCAAGCTTCTCTAGGTTTTCGTAGGATTGTTCGGAGAGTTCTCCGGTCGCTGCGAATTCCTCTTGCAGAGCTTGCATGTTAAGTGTTGCGGGAGCATCAGTTTTATCGCTTTCATTTCCCTCAGGCCCGTCAGTATTATCATCTCCAGATTCACCATCATCTGAGTCAGCATTCTCAGCAGGTTTCTGCTGTGCTTTCTCTGAGGCTTTCTGTCGGTGGTACTCGGTTTCTTTGTTCCATGCAGCAAAGTTGATTACACCTGTGTCTTTGTCCCAATACTTATCAGGAACACCTTCAGGCTTCTTCAACGGTTCTTTGTCTGATTCGTCGTTATTACTTTGGGCATCGTCGGCATTGTCTTCTTCAGAAGAGTTGTCGTCGTTGTTATCCTCAGTCGTTTCGAAAGGCTTGATGAGTCTGTCTTCAGCGAGTTGCACTAAAGCTTCATCATATTCAGGGGTACCAGGAATAGGCTCCAGTACCTCTTCATTGCCATTCGTATCAGGCTTATCAGGCATGATTAGCTGTATTCGACTTTCGTTACAGATTTATCTTTACCTTCGCCACGAACGATGTCGCGTTTGAAGGAACCCTTAGTAGCAGCTCGTCGAGCAGCAACAATTGGGCTATCAGATTCACGAGCGTCAGAATCTTTCAATCCTTCCTTCTCTGGAACCTGCGTTGTTACGGGTGTGGCATCAGCCATTGTTCATACCTCGTTATGTTTGGGGTTGGGGTTGTGCTCCACCGGACTGAGCCATGGCACTAAACTGTTTCATTGCTTCAGGGCCAAGGGTTCTAACTATGTCCTGAATCTGAGCCTGCTGAGTTGCCTGAGCTACCTCTTCTTCACTCTTAAGTAAGTCATCAACATTCAAGCTCAATGCTGCAGCTCGTTGTCTCAGGTACTCGTTAAGCTTGACGTAGGTGTTCGCCAGTTCGGGGGATAAATTAAATATTCCAGTTACCCATTGGTCTAACTTCAGAAGGTCGGCATTTCTGCCAAGGGCATCAAGACCAGTAACAATGATTGGCTTGACCAGTTCATCAGGTAGGATTGGTAACTTCTCTTTCTTTTCAAGATTAACAACAAGTCGTGTGACCAGAGGAATCTGAAAGTCCTGAGCAAGTACGGAGTAGATACCACCAAGCGCATCATCAAGTTCAACAGCCATGAAACGAATCTCTTCAGCTGTAACTCTTTCGGCATCTCTTGTGACACTACCACGTAATAGGAAAGCTTGATTGAGTCGTCCTTCAATCTTATCCATCATCTCACTGGCAACACGGAAGTCATTAAACTTCTCAAGCTGCAACGTAGAGATGTCTTCGGCTTTACCGGTTACGAAGTCTCCACTCTTAGCTTTGGTACATGTAGTAGCTTTAGTAGAGGAGTTCGGTGCGACAAAGAATAAAACCTTTGCAGCGGCGGCTGCGCCAATGACGATTGATTTAGAAAGGGACTCAAGGGAGATGAGGTCGCCAAGGTATTGCTCGACTAAACCTCGACCGTAGTCTTCATTCTCTGCTCGGTTGAACGTGAGGGGGAAGTACGGTGATGCATCTTTGTTGTAGGAACCTTCTGAACCGGGAACACGATTGCCGTTGATTTCCTGGTAGACTTCCCACTTATCACCTTTCAATGTTATGCCGGTGTAAATTTCAACAGTCTTAGTGTCGTCCTCTACTTCGGAACACTGACAGGCAGAGCGAACGCTTTCGTCCAGTGTGCTGGGCATTGCGTTCTCAAGGATAATTATTTGCTTTACTTCACCTTCAGGCGTTCGCTTAACGACGTAGTTCTCAAGGTTGAAGACTCGCATCTGTGTTCGCTCATCATCGGGGACTTGCGGAATGAAGGCGAGTGCGTTGCCACCAACAAGTAAATCAATAATGGCATCGTTCGTAGATACACGGATTGTAGAAGCTTCAATATCATCTTTAATAACACGTTCGTATTTAGCGAGAGCAGCCTCAGCTTCACCCTTGGTGTCCTCATCCATCTCATCCAGAGTGATATCGTCAATCTGGTATTTGAAGAATGGGTCGTTAGGTGGCAGCAAGGCCAGAAGCAGTTTGGCTGCGAGATTAGTTACACCTCGCGCACCAACTGACTGATAGGGAGTAGGTAAAGGTGTGTCACCGTCTGAGCCTTCAGGCGGGAATGTGTAAGGTAGCGTTACCTCAGCTGCAGCTCGTGCTCTCCGTAAGTAGGAGGTACGGTTCTGCTGGAGTTTGGCATAGCGACCTTTAAGTACGCCTTCGGACATATGGGATTAACCTCTAGGAATTGATAAGGAAGATGAAGGAGCTGTAGCGCCTCGACGGGGGATGCCGAGGTTTATCTGCTGCCCGGGCTGTTCGACTATGTCACCACCTACCGGTGCTGGCTTCTCGACCTCCTCGGGAGCGGGAGCTTCTAAACCTTCGAAGTTTGGATTTGAATCTGGAGTATTGTCGCCAGAGAAGGAGAACGGACGAATGAAATGTGTCTGTGTAACACCGTCCTGAGTTGAATCAATGAAACTGAATTCACCCTCAGGGTCAGGACTGACGATAAAGAATCGGCCTGTCAGCGGATTGAACGGGACAATTACGTCACCACCCGGGAGCTGGGTGTTGTTCAATGCTCCTGCAGCTGTAGCGAATTCGACACCATAAGGATTCTCGTTGAAGATATCTCTGAGTTCAGATGCGCCTTCAATGAAGTCATCCACGTTAGGGTCAAGGATGCTGTGAGAACTGGACAATGTGTAACGCTGTCCACCAAAGTTCTCGAATACATCATCAACAACAGTGGTTGCACTCGGCAACTGGAAGAACGAAGCGTTGCCTTGGTTGGCAATGTAACGTAACTCGTCGCCTGCAGTACCGCTGCCGGGGTTGTAAGATGACAGAGACTTAACCCATAAGGCTTCGTGCTCTGAATGTCCCTGAGCCTGTAGAGCTTCGACTTCTTGCTGGTGGTTGTCCTGCCAGATTTGGGTCATCTCTTCTACGGTCTTACCAGGAATTAGGAATTCATCAAGGGAGGATTGTACTGCGAAGTTCTGAAAATCCTGAACGCTTTGGTATCCGAGGTTCAATAGCTCGATATCAGAAAGTCCTTCGATAGCTTCCGCATCTTCAATGGCGGAAGTCTGTGGCCCAGCGAACTGACACATGGTTATGTCCCCGCAGGGGTAGCTTGTATGCCGGACTCTTCAGGAGTTTGTAAATCGATTTTGAATGCGTTGTTGCCCTGACTATTCGCGCTGGCGTTTTTGTTTTCGTTCAGCTGAGCGTTGGCTGACCCGAATTGAGGGGTCGGCTTATCAGGGGGAGGAGGCGGGGGAGCCGCGCTAGGAGGAGCTGCCATTACAATAGGGGCAGGCTTAGGCTGATTAAAGAGGCACATTTATTTTATCTCGATTGCGTTGTCTGGTGTGAAGGCCTCCTCGAGTTCGCGCTGGTTGCGCTCAATAAAGTCTAGTACCTCTGAGACACCAGCTTGGAATGCTACGTCCCATGGAACCAAAGGGGAATCTGCTTGTTTCCTGGTGGCAGGGTGACCGGCTTCTCGGAATGAATCTTCAAGAAAAGGGATTAAACTCACGGTATCCTGCGGAATGAATTCGGGTCTTTTGTATTCTTCAGTCATGGGGATATTAGAATTACCCCCATTCATCGGGGCCAAGGCCTACATAATGAACGGGGGCAAAAAGAGGAGGGTTATACTAAGGGTGGTACTTAGACATGTGCGCCTTGTGGTTCCAAGCAGTAGCCACGCATCATCAGGTTATCCAGCTGGTTGTACAGGGACATGTAAGTAGTTGTGTTATCGATGTTTACGTCGAACTCATCGAAGTACAGGGGCTGCTCTGAGCGGTGTGCATGCGTCAGACCAGTGTTACGGTGGATGTGCAGCAGCACTCCTCCGCTCTTACGTATGAACTCAGCTTCATTCTCGAAGCGTACGTCAGAGATAACCACCGGTACGGTAGCGCTCTCGACTTCAATACGTGCTCGGTTAATCCAGAAGTCCTCACGGAAAGCTTCGCGGCATCCTTCGGTGCCAAGCTTCTGTAGGAACTCTCTGACTGAGAAACCCCAATCAGGATTCACTTCTTCACGGTCGTAGCCTGTGCCATTGACCATGTCTTCAGTGATACCCAGCATGATAGCTGCAGCAGCCTTAAGAGGGGCAGCGAATGAAACCTGCTTGAACCCAAAGGCCTGCACCAAGTAGTTGGCTGAGGTATCTTTACCGGTACGTGCTCGACCGGTTATACCAATTAACGGGGTGTCCAAAGTTTAACCTCCTTCAGTTTGTAGTCGTAATCCCGGGCGCGGCAGATACGTGCGACTCGGGCTTGTTGTAGGGCATCAGCCTCAGTCAGGCCTGCCTTCTCGTAGTGGGTCACTATGATTTCCCATATGTGAGCATGGGGTACTTCTTCCCAGCGGGTCTCTGTCTGTCCCTTACGTGGGCCACGTTTAAACTCATGTTCGCGTGGGAGCATGGCTCGACCTTCACCGGCAAGGTAGGCATCAAGAATTTTCTCAGCAGTCTTTGGCCCCATGCCCGGGCATCCGTAGAAACCATCGACGGTGTCGCCGGTCAGGCACTGCTTGTAGAACTGGTAGTTGGCTTCCTTGGCTGAGATGTGTTCAACCTCTCCTTTCATCGGATTGTAGAAGTAACCAGGAATCTGCCTCAGGTCTTTGTCCACGGTGCAGATAACTTTCTTCCCCGGGATGAGTGTCTTATGCGTACTCAGTATTCCGAGAATGTCATCAGCTTCCAGCGTAGGTCTTTCCCAGCAGTCCTGTGTTTCACGTATGTAGTCCTCAGCATCCTTCCTCAGGGCAGGTACGTGGACTCCAATACGGTTGGCCTTGTAACTCGGCAGCACTTTCTTTCGCCAGTTATCCGGCGAGGTTAAAGCTACCAAGGTGTGGTCTGCTCCCACCTTGTGAGACCACGCATCGATAAGTTCATCAATGTGTTCGTACAGGCCTTCAGGCTTTACTTCATAGGTGGGTTCACACCCGGGGAACTGCACCTTCTCCTCATGCCTAGCTGCCATGCGGAAGGCGATAATGTCCCCATCAATGAGTGCGGTCGTGCTCATGTTATCTCCAGTAATAGTTACTATCTGTTGAATATTGAAGCACGAAGCTTCTTAAGGTTTGTTGTGCTGAACAGCTTGGAGATGTTAAGCAGGTGACATTTGGCTACACCTACGGTGCCACCATCTTTGTCGCCAGCGTTAACGGACTTACACTCCATCAGCGGTAGTATCTGTTTCAATTTGTCTACGGGGAATACCAAGGTGCAGAGTGTTTCTCCATAAACGGTTAAGTTATGAAACCAGTAATCAGCTTCAGTCACATTGATACCGCTAGGCTTACCTCTGCAAAAGTATTCGATTGCTATATTGCCGGATTGTGTCCAACGTCCTCTCTCAGACTTCACTTCAATCTTTGAGTTGTTGAACATCTCCAAGACCTCACCTTCCTGTTTGTTAGCGAAGGCAAGGTCAAGGTCAAACCGGTTATCGTTATTAGTGGCGCTCACTTAGTGAGTCTCTGCCCATGTTTTTCCAATATCAAAAGCTCCTGCAAGTGGACAACGAAAATTGAAATGTGTGCCAGCGTCGGTGATGGACTGAGCAGCCATAGGGCCGATTGCTTCAGCTATCTCTCTGGTGACACACTCGATTTGAAACTCATCATGAACATTGGCAGTGAACTCGTAGTCGTACCCGTCAGCAGTAGCGATGGTGCTTACCGTGTTTAAATAACCTTTGGCCTGTAGCCTCTGGTCTAACAACACGAGTGCCTTCTTCATGATTACTGCGCCTGCTGATTGAAGCAGGGTGTTAAGTGCTGCGTGTGGCGAACGCACTGGTAACTTACGACCGTCCAGCCCTTTCAGGTAACCACGTTTCTTAGCGACCTTCTTAATGTCATCGGAGAGTTTCCCAAGGGCAGGTAAGTTCTTCGCTACAGCTTCGAGCGATTCTTTACCCAGCCTCATGATTAACTTCTTACTGAACTTCGGACGGGTCTCCTTATCCATGTCGTCATACACGGTCATGCCTAAGGTGTAAGGCCCAGCTCCGTAGATGAAAGCGTAGAACCAAGTCTTAGCGTTATCCCTCGAGCGGAGGCCGATAGCTTTCTTAGTCAAGCTATGGGCATCAGTCTCATCTTCTTTCTTGCCAGAGATAACTGACTCGGTGTAAGCACCTTTATCGTACTTAGCCATGTAGCTACCAAGCGCACGTAACTCCAGACCTTCAGCATCACAACCCAGCAGACAATGCATATCGTCAACTGTGAATAGGCTGCGACATTCTTTACCGTAGGGACTGTAACCAGCTGGTGTTTGTGCCACGTTAGGGTCGGTGTGAGTCATACGACCAGTTACCGCACCGTTGGTGTTCACCGTGCCATGCATGCGTCCGTTACGTTCCATCTTCAGCCACGCCTTCTGACCTTCGGCAAGTTGTCCGACACGTTTGTTGAGCATCAGGTACTTGACGATTTCTTGAATACCAGGAAAGTCCAGTGTCTCGAGAATTTCTTCAGAGACCTTAGGCTGTCCTGTTGGTGTGAACTCAGAAGGCTTCCAGCCGTACAGCTTCATTAGCCTGTCACCTACCTGCTGGTCACTGCCGGGGTTGAACGTCTTCAGTACAATCTTAGTGAGCGGAGCACCGGCAACGTAACCCATCTTCTTGTTGTCACGTTTAGGTGTGAACTTCTTACCGGGAGCGAACCACGGTTTGATTTGTTCACGAAGCACGGCTTCTTGCTTCTCTCTTCCCTGCGCCAGCTCACCATACAGTTTCCCACCCGCTTCAACATCAAAGCGGAAACCGAAAGCTTCCTGTCGTTGAATGATTTCAACTACATCATTCTCCAGCCTGAGACATTCAGGGCTGTAGCCTTTCTTCAGTAGATGAAGTAATAGGACTACGTTGGTGTGTACGTCCTGCACACAATAGTCTTCCATGTCGATGTTCCATGCTGCCCATGGGTCGATACCTAATTCCTTGCAGCGATTCTTGTAGTCGTCCTTAGGACAGTTAAGTCTTGCACCCCATGACTCCAAGGTGTGCCTCCCATACATGCGAGGTTCAATCCACTTCTTTCCTTTACGTTGACGCAGCCTTGCCATACGGAAGTCAGAGTCTTTCATCTCGGGGTACATGACAGCCGACATTACGTTGGTGTCCCATATGATTCCCTTAGGTTTGAACCAAGGATAGAAGGTACGGATAGCGGGGTTATCGAACTTGATAATGTTGTGACCGGCTACGTCCTCAGCATTCATGATGAAGTCGAAGCCTTCTTCAAGTTTCCCTTGACCATTGTTCTGGTCGTTGAACCTCAGTACTTCACCTGTCTCTGTGTCTTCAGTAGTGACGCAGTGAATTACCTCCAGCCCTGCGAGGGTCTGCCAATGCTCAATGGCATTAGTTTCAATATCGTATACAAGCATTGGTTTCTCCTGTTCATGAAGCGAATGTGATTATCTTTACTGACTCCACTACCTCTATCTTTGATTCGGCAGCTCGTTGGTGCTTGAGAGCTTCCATGGTCACCATTGCTCTCTGGTCTTCATGTACCTGCACAGACCAGCCTCGCCTCTGAAGGGTAAGAGTGTCAGATACAAAACCATCCCAATGAACTTTCATGGGACGATTAAGTACCTGCCACTCCTCGTGATACCCGTTCCTAATCGATGCCATTAGATAACTCGTCGAGCAAAGCGTCATACTCTCTCTTCAAGTTAGCAACGACCTGCTCAGCAGCAGCGATGGAAGCCAGCTTTGCTTTGAGAGCTGTCTTCGCTTTCTTTGCACGTTCCTCAGCGATTTTTTTTTCGCCTCGTCCTGTGCAGCTTTAATATCGAACAATGTTTATCTCCTCTTTATGTCGATTGAAATTGTCCACGGGAATAACTTCTCCCATAGGGTTGTGGTCTTGCGGAGTTCTTCCTTGTACTCCTCGACCGCTTTACGGAATGCTTCCTTCTCGAGTTCCACCCGAGCCTGCAGGACTACCTCATCTAACTGAGGGTTACCTGTTACTTCAGGTTTCACTCCAGTACTCCAATGCTTTCCTTGTCGATTACATTGGCGTAAGGGCAGGTGTCATCCAATGAAGCACCACCAGGATTATCAGGACAGGCACTCGGGTACAGAACCCAATTACCTTCTTCATCCCAATAGCCGAGGTTGTTCTCATCAGCATCGTGCTGACAAACCCAGCGACCCGGGTAAGGGTCATCACCGGCATATACGTCACGGTCTACACAGTGGTAGTTCTTAGTGACGTACTCCTCAACAGCTGCAACACATCGTGCTGCAAACATGGATTGGTTGTAGTCACCGAATGCTCTAAGGGTTGCCTCAGGCATTACGTCAGTGATTGGTACTTCCCTTGCATCAGGGTTACCTTCCATGAACCTGTCCATGTCCTCGCTCTGACCTAAGTCATCCAGCGAAAACACAACACAGTGGTCAGCAGCTTCGGCTACATGCATGAAACCAATCAGCACTCCAGCCAGCGACATGGTTACAAGGATGCCTGCGAATGCCGGCAGCCTTTCTTTAGCAGACAAGTGCTCACTGCCTGTGCATCTTACTGCTCTAGAAATCCGGCTCATCTTTTGAACCTCCTCTCTCTTCTTCATTGTCGAATGGGTTTTCCATATGCTCGAACAGTCGTCCGGTTTCATAGTCGTACCCAAAGTGTGTAGTGAATCCAGTAGCTCGGCCTGAGTACCTGTCCTTAAGGATTCGGAAGGTAGTAATACCTTTCTCTTCTTCATCCTGTTGGTTCCTCTCAAGGCCTATCATGAAGCTCGACCACTGACCTATTGCCCGGGAACCACGGAAGTGTTTTATTTGAACTCGTCCACCTTCCTCATGAGGTTTACCCTCAGGGGTAGAAAGATGTGAGATTAAAAACAACGTCACGTTTAGTTCGCGCACAAGAGATGCGAGGTCGGTCATGATTGCATCCAGCTCTCGACGTTCATCGAGTACTGCGCCACCAGATACCAAGGCAGTTATGTGGTCTAAGAAAATAGTCTTGCAACCACAGCTCACTACCATGTAACGAATGCGAGACTTGATAATCTCGTAGTCGGTGTAACCGAATGAGTCGTACAGGAACACCCTGCCGGTACCCATCGTTGCGTCGTAAGCCTCACGCTTTTGTTCTTCAGTGAACTCAACGTCAGGTAAATGAAATGGAACTGAGGCATGCTTGCCCATGATTCCTAAGGCTGTATCCCTGTTAGCCTCTTCCAGGAAAAGTACTCCGATGTTTTGCTTGTGCTCGACAACCATGTGAGTACACAGTTCTTTGAAGAACTCTGTCTTACCCATGCCAGTACCAGCACCCAGCGTTATGATTTCGTTGGGGCGTATACCGTAGGTTGCATGAGTAATAGACTCCCATGGATACGAGAGTCCCCACTGCACAGGCTTGGTAACTTCATCCCACATGTCCAGCCCATTGACCACACCGTCAGGTGTCCATGGTCGGGCCTGCCATATGGCTGTTATGATGTCGCTGCTTTTACCAGCAACGAGCAATTCGTTGGGGTCTTTCGCTCCCTCAAGTTTGGCAACTCGTACCTTTCCGGGGGTGAATAGTTCAACGCATTCCTCAACTGCTTCTCTACCTGCTTCATCATTGTCGAACATAAGAATGACTTCATCGTAGGACTCAAGGAATTCCAGCTGTCGCTTAAGTGCTTTGGCTGCACCCTTAGTTCCATTTGGAATTGACACGACAGGCCATTTATTTCCTTGTGCCTGCGAAACAGACAACGCATCAATCTCTCCCTCAGTAATGACAATCTTCTTGCCACCTTCTTTCCAAAGGTGCTGTCCAAATAAGGGTGCCAGCTTAATGTTTCCTCGTGCGCTGAAGTTTTTCTTACTGTCTCTAATCTTCTGAAAGACGAGCTGTCGTTTAGCGTCGTAGAAATTTGCAATCTGGACTTTAGTATCTCCCTTAGTTCCGACGAGGTAATCAAACTTCCGACATGTTTCGTAGGAGATGCCACGCTTTACAAGTTCCTTAGGTTGCCCATCAAGGAAGCCTCCTGTTCCCTTAGAATCCTTTTGGCTATCTGAAGTCGAAGGTGAGCCTTGCTCATCATCCGAAGGAAAGTAGTGACCACAGCTAAAGCAGTACATGTGACCATCATCGTAAACTGCACAGCCATCAGATGAGCTGCACTCCGAGCAAGGGATATGCTCGATAAATTCTGCATCGGTTTCATGAGTCACGCTGTCTCCTTGTTTTATCTCTTTTGGTTTTCCCGGGACGAGCTACGCCGGGGATAATTACTCTGCCGTTCTTACCGCGCTTCTCGGTAACAGCACGACAGTTGTAGTGTGAAGTGGGAGCATCCCCCAGCGCATTACGCACTGAGGGAGCCATATGTTTCTTTAACCCCGTTGGTTCGCTCACGCTGCCAATCGGTACTGGACGAAAGCGTTACCGTTCAGGTCACTCTTGTGCTCAGTAACAATGTTGTTACCGCGCTTACGTAGAACCAGGATTACGGCATAAAGGTTAGCGACGTTGTACAGCGTCATGGCATGTAGCCGAGTGATGCTGTTGGTTTCGCTTTTCTTCATATGCTGCAGTACTGCTTGAGCTTGTGTCATAAGCTTCTCCTCTTTATGGTTTAAAGGACTCCCCATTGCTCAGCCATAGCGGCTGCAATACCCGGGAAGAATCGTGCTCTCTCTTTCCACCGGTCAGGCCCGGGCGCAGCGTAGTGGACACGAGTACGTTCCTTCTTAGGTAACGTCATCATGTACTCACGTACGTTGTTGGTTTCCTCCAGTGGTGAAAGATTCTTGAGCCACAAGCAGACACCTTTTGATTCAGGGTGTCCGTGTTGCCATGGCTGAACTATCTGGTCGAACTTCTGTTTGATAGCTACCAAGGCATAGCCATGTGGCTTCGAGTTTTCGATACAAATTTTATCGATGGGTGCGTTCAGTAATTCTTTGAAGAACTGTGCATCCTGATACATCTCAATGAAACGGTTAGGTTCTGTTGTTAGCCACCTAACACCTGCGTTGCAAAGTCGTTTGCAGTCAGGGTGAAATATTGCTAAGTCCCATCCATCATGTAGTACTTCTCGTACATCACATTGAAGGTGGTACCTCGGGTCTCCCTCTGTAGGTAGGGTGTCGCACGACCATGCATCATGGCCTCGCTTCCTGAATCCGTTTGTTACTACTTGGGAGAACTCGCATCCCACTAATACCCTCAACGCTTCTTACGTCGCCAGAATGTCCAGCGCTTCATGTGGATTACTCCACGGTTCCTCCGCAGTGAACGAATGACTCGTCCACGAGCAGCACTACGCTCACTGGTATTGACTGCCAGTTGAAACGCATCACGCATGTTGGTTGTGATTGAGGGAGGGGTTAACTTCTTTAACGCTCCAGCATTGCCGTGCATGTTTATCTCCTCTATAAAAAAATAAGGCCCACCGAAGTGGGCCGAACCAGACAAGAACTCTGTTTGTACTATGGGTGGTAGTTAGGCTAGTGCCTTGGGTACTTCATCTTTCTCAATGGTCTTCTTGAACAGGGTGTTCGAATGGCTGTGATAGATAACAATACCTTCAGGCTTCATGAACCCGGGGGCAGCTTTGCTTCCGTCCATCTCAAGACACAACAGGGTTGCGTCAATGAGACCTGTGCTGAACCGGCCTTCCATTAGGACAGGCACTACGTCACAACACTCCGGTCTTTCATTAGGGTCAGACCAGCGGTGCGTATTGAACAGGGAGAACTTTCTCTCTTCCATTCCGTAGTTCCTTATAAAGTCCATGGTTAAACCTCCGGTGTACCTGTACCCCTCCACTTGCGTACGTCGAACGAAGGACAGTCCTTGTTCACGTTAGGCAGGTCGCGGTGACCTAAGACTTCAGCGTTGGGAAACTTGGTAGTGAAATGTTTAATAAGATATTTAAGAGAATCGAACTGAGCATCGGTGAAATTATTCTCTGCCTTGTTAGCGTTCTCCTGAGAGACACCACCAGCTAAACAGATACCGATTGAACGTGAGTTGAAACCTTTGGCATGTGCGCCACGTACATCGATAGCTCTACCGTCTTCGATAGTTCCATCTCTGCGTATTACTTTGTGGTAGCCGACTGCAAAGAATCCTCTCTGCCTGTGCCACCGGTCAATCTCTTCTACGCCAATATCCATTGAAGGCTTGGTCGCAGCGCAGTGGATTACAATGTAATCAACACTGACGATTTTCTTTACAGACATCAGTACCTCTCGTCTTCAAAATATTTAATGTAGGTACCTACCTCGTCTTCGTTCCTTGCGAACTCCAAGTTGGATGACTTCTTAGATATCCATCGGTCATCTACCATCAGCTCTGCCTTAACGATTGCGTCGAGTGCAGCCTTGTCGTAGTTGTCGATGTCACCAACAGGGAGGATTGCTGTGGATGTTCGAGGTCGTCGAACATAGTGGTCGATGATTACAAAGTAGGGACGTTGGGGTCGCAGTTTTGGCTGAAAATTTTCTTCCAAGAATGCGGCGGCTTCTTCTCTCCATGCTGTGTACTTCTTACCGTAGTAAGCCCCACCCCAACGACGCACCCGGGGGCGCGAGGCTGGGACAGGATTTACTTTGATACAGAAACAAGCAACAGGCTTAGAAGTCTTCGTCGTCGCTGTCTTCATCAGCTGTGTCAGCTGCAGGAGTCGGAGCTTCATCAGCAACAGTCTGGTCAGCTACGTAGCCGCCTTCATGTGCTTCGAAACCGCAGTCTTCAGCAGTGGCTGCGCCACCGGAGACCAGCTCGATTACCTGCACAGCACGGAGCTGCAGAGATACACCGGCACCAATCTTGGCTACCCAATAATCGCGGGTGCCAAAGTTAACGATGAGTTTTGAGCCACCCCAAATCTGTGGCTTACCAGGAATCTTCTTGCCAGCCGCATCAAACAGGCCCGGGGGAGAACAGATGATGTCTTCCTTATCCTTGCGCTGGATGATTGACTTCTTACTGAAGTTGAATAGCACACGACCGGTAGGCTCACCGTCGTCGTCCTCTTCGTATTCGTAAGGCAGGTCAGCAGCAACAATTTTCTTCAGCTTTGCTGGTGTGAAACCTGCAGCCTTCTTCTCCTTGATAGTATTCTCAAGGGCATCGGCAGCAAGCTTATCAATCAGCTCAATGAAATCCTGCGTGGCTTCATCATCAACTGGCAGGGCAAGCTTCACGCCCCACTTGTTAAACTTCTCGTCGGCATCGACCAGCTTGGGCCAGATAGCCACACCCACAGGGGTGTTAAAGTACTTCTGATTTGACATGTAGTCTCCTCTCTATTGTTGGTGGTTTTCATACATGGCTGATACGTCATAGCCTTGGTTCATCAGGGAAGCTTCGAGGTCAACCGGTAAAGGTTCACCATCACGAAGCAGGGATACTGCTCGGTCGTACTCAGGGTTAGTGGTCATCTCTCTTACCTCATCAGTAACACGGTCACTAGGAAGGAGGAGTAAAGAAGAATCACTTTCAACAGCTGCAATTCTTCTGGACTCATAACTCTTTCGCCATGTAGGTACGTAAAGCATCGAACTGCACCATCCAGTTATTCTCTGCATCACTCGCAGTGGACATGCATCGACCGGCTATCTCTAGGACTCGCGCAGGTCGGATACCAAAGCGTTCGCAAAGCAGCAGCAAGATGACACCAAGGGCTACAATCTTCTCGGGGATATCTTTACTATCATTGGACTGAACAACGTCGATGAATTTATAGGACAGGGTCAGCACTAACTTCAGTGCGACACTATTCAGCTTGTCTAACATATGGGTCGGCACACTCCTCTTGTGTTGAGGTCTGCGTTTAATGTTTGGCTGATAGGGAGCCACCGAATGCTTATTCATCAGAGCACCTGCGCTGCACAGAGGTCGTCGTACACGCTCTGAGTGAGTTGCGCCTTCTGGTCATCGGTCAGCTCGTCCAAGATATCGCTCTGAGCTAAAGCCCGAAGGTCATCGTCGGTGTTGGTGTTGCCCATGATGCGTATCAATACCTCCAGCTCCCGGGCAGTTACCGTCAGCTGATACTTCGCAGCCACCGGTACTATCTTCATAAATTCCATAACTTTCTCCTCGTCTGAAAAAGAAAAACCCCGCACCATTTCTGGAGCAGGGTTTAGTCTGTACTAAGGGTGGTACTTAGGATTACATCAGTTGTAATGGGGTTGGGATGCATCTCACGTCCTGCTTTATCAGGTGCTCTGCCCACCGCTCAGCTACCTCACATTCCTGGATGCAGTAGTACTGCACAGCTATCTGCCTGTCAGGTGATTCAAGCAATGGGGCCGCACCATTAGGAGTGAAGACCCACAAGACGAACACGATTGTATTGGCAATTACTTCTGGCATAACTATACCTCCGGTAAAGGTTACGATGTAGTAAGTATTAAGCAAAGAAATAATCGCTTCGCATTACGTCATCTAAATTTAAAGAGCCAGTGCCGGGAAGCTCAGGTATCTTCTTCGCCAGCTTTGGTTCCAGCTGGGACTCAATCTCTTCCTTCAGGATGCCGAGGGTATCCATGCTGTACTGGTCAACGAATGCTTGCCTGAGTAGGTAGGCCAAGTCATCTGCATCAGCAGCGTGGGTGCCGTAGGAGTCATGCACCATGGCAAGCGCATCAATGCCAGCCTCAGTGCACAGGTTGATTGTCATCATCAGGTGTGACGCATCCATACTGTGAACAAAGTTAGGGGAGATACCTTGAGCCATACGCCTCTTGTCAAGAGCTTCCTCTTCCTGCTTAAGCTTCAACCTCATACGTTGGCTACCCATGGCAATCTGAATCTCTGCCGTTTTGGTATCCTTGTATTCCTGCATAACAGGGAAGCCGACCGGTGTAGTCCAGTGAATTGGAAGTCCATCCTTCGAGGCAACCCGGGCTGTATCTTGTAACCAATCCATAGCCTGTCGAGCTGCTATCACTACCTCACCGATAGCATCGTAGACAACACCAGCAAGATAAGCAGAAGCTTGGAACCCATCAACCTCAGGGCCAAGGTAATCGATACCTTCATCGTCAGCCATTTTCTGCAGCTCACCGAATATCTGACCACGCATACCGTACCGGCCTGCACCATAGGGCAGAGTCATAACAGGACGCTTAACTATTTTCCTGGTCACCTTGCCCATCCATGCGCCAGCCAGATTCCATTCATCCAGCTCGGCACCATCTGCCAGCGAATCGAAAGGTTGCTTAGCACAGGCATCAATCTTCTTGACGACAGCATCACAGACAGTCTGGTAGATATCGTTGGGAGCTTCCCCGGGTACCAAGTTGACAGCCTTACCACCGACCTCATCCCTCAGCATGGCGCTTAAGTTCTGCAGTCCATTACAGCTACCGTCCATGGCGACAGGCAGGTGAGACACGTAGTCGTTACCCTCGATGTTATAGCCCAGCCATTCAAAGCAAGCAGCCAAAGCACAGAAAGGCTTATCAGCCTCTGTCCAGAAGCGCTGACCTTCCAGTGGATTAATGGCGCTGTCCAGTATGAGTTCTTCATTCTGTTGAACCCACTCCACTCGGTCATTCAGCGAGACCTTGTCAACACCAAAGCAGTTAGCAATGTGAACAGCCAACCAGTATGCACCGTGAGCACCCAGCTTCTTACCTTCAGCGAACTGCAGCAGTGCCTTACCAGAATCATCTGCCTGAGGATTCACGTAGGATGACATAGGGTAGACCCTGCCTCGCCAATCCATGGTGTATACAAAGTAAATTCTCTCCCTGTCCATGAACTTCTCAGCAGTCCAGAGTTTCTGTGACACACCAAAGCGCTTGGCCTGCAACCTGTGGTTCAATGCATGTATCTCTGAAGCTTTACGCTTCCATGCAGTCTTGGCTACCTTGTTGGTGTCACCATCAGCAGGGAATGCAGGCAGCTCTATGGCTTCCCGGGCAGGTATCTTTCCGAGGTTACCACCCATCTCCCAGCACTCACGCAGTACTTTGTAGACACCCTTGTTGATTCTCCATGAGGTCTTCTGCAGCGCATTGATAGAGTCGTACACTTCAGGCATGTGCCTGTTCTGCAGCTCCTCGAGATAGTTCAGGTTGCGAGACTTGATGAGCTTGGTTAATACCCCTCGCTCAGTCAGGTAACCACCACCGGTAATACCCTTCCAATCATTTGGTGGTACGACCATTGGCAAGTGCAGCGGGTCAAGCAGCTCACATCTTGCATGAGCATTCTCAAACCACTCCTTACCTCTCTCGGTGAGTACCAGGATATATGGTGTATTCTTCTTGCTGATTAGGTTGCGCTTCAGCTCGAACATGCCGGTAACTTCAGCAGCCATTTTAATCAGCCGCACAGACAGCTGAATCCTTTCGGTACCCCAGCGTGGCATGCTGATATCAAACTTGTTCACCGTGTGAGTCACAACAGTGTGCCTGCGTCGGGCATTGATACCCTGAGACTTCATCTGCTCCTGCAGCTTGATGTACAGTCCCTTATGGTTTTCCTTCAGGTGTCTGTACTGTAGCTCATCCTCGAGAGCACCGGCTATATTCCCGGCGGCAGCTGTCAGGTTGGTACGCTTACTGATAGCACCCAAGGCATTCCTGAGCACGATAAAGGCCACAGACTTATGGTCTCCATCGAAGTCCCGAATGAATTTCTTCAGAGCACCGTTACGGTTGGCACCCTTGGATTCCATCCACTCAGTAATGGAGTCAGCCATAGGCTCGATGCACAGCTGCATCATACGGATGCCGGGGGGCAGGTCAGCGGGGTCAGATGTTTCCACCTTCTCCCGATATTTCTTAATACCTAAGCCTCGGGACTCATCTTCGAGTTCCACTTGGTCTTGGTAGTCTGCAACAGGGTGATTGTATTTCAAGTTGTAATCTCCTCTATGTTACGATGCAGTAAGTATTGGACAAATAGAAGCCGCACCCTCAGGGGAAGACAGCACCCGTTGGGTGAAGACAAACACGTTAAGAGTTACTAAGGAGTACTTAGGTTGAAGCCTAAGGATAATACTTAAGGATATAGTAGTTAGAATATAACTATAGATATAACTAAGGTTAAAGCCTAATGTATTCTTAAGTATTACTAGGGTTAATCCTAAGGGGTTTATACTAAGGGTGGTACTTAGGATTTTATGAGGGGTCACCACCACTATTACCACCCACCAACACCCTCCCTTAAGGGTGGAAACTGAGGGCAATATAGTGGGCAACCCGTGGAAAATTACGGTAAGCTGATGATTACTCTGTAGTAACCAAGTACTCTTAATCCCAAGGTCGTAGGTTCGACCCCTACACGGCCCACCAACATTCCCTCTAAGAATCATACGCTTAGAAGGAATGTGGCAGGTTACCATAGAGTAACAGTTACTGTCTCTACTGACCATTTTGCATCAAAACCTGTAACGCATCACGACCAGCCTCCAGCCTATCACTGGACATGTGAGCGTAGCGCTGCGTGGTAGTAACATCAGCGTGGCCCAGCCATTCCTTGACCAGATAGATATCACTCGTGGCCTGAAGCAGACGGGTAGCGCAGGAGTGCCTGAGAGCATGAGGGGTGAACTCGGTGTCATCCTCCAGCTTCATGTGCTTCCTGAACTTGGCCCATGCCACCCGCACCTGACTCGGTGACATACCAGGAAATGCTAATCCTTCCGGCTTCACCTTCAGGAGTTCCAGCAGCCGAGCTGTCAAGGGAACAGACCGGGGCTTCCCACCCTTGGCATCCCATACCCTGATGTACTCATCCTTCAGGTCAATGGAGCTGTATGAGTTCATATGGCGCAGCCTTCTGGCCCTCACAATGTCCATGTCAGGTGGCCCGATGAATGCCCCAAGCATTTCACTGACTCGACAGCCGGTGTCATTCAGGGCCACAAAGAACTCGTAATACTCAGCACCCAGCCCTTGGAAGAACTCATCCATGGACTTGGACTCCTGAGGAGTCAGCACACGGATGCGCCCAGAGCTTTCCCGTTGCCGGGGAATGTCAGGCACCCGCTGTAAGGCAGGCTTACCGTTATGCTTCCACCGCATTGCCAGCCGCAGAGTCTTGCTGAGGACAGCCAGCTTGCGATTGATAGTGCCAGCAGTCAGGCCTTCCTCCTTCAGCTGCATGACCAGCTCATCCGCCACAGTCTCATCGATGCTGATAATCTCAACGTCACCCGTCCACTCCACCAGTTGATTCATGGACGTACTTACGTGTCGCTGATTCTTACTGCCAGCATAGTGTTGACGCTCAGCAAGCCTGAAGGCCTCGCTAAGGCGCATCCCTTGGGACACACTCGGCTTGTTGAAAGGAGCCTGCTCTGGATTACTAGCCCACTGCTTAGCAATACGCAGAGCTGCGCTCCTCCGGTCAGCCTGTATGGTGATACGCTTGCGTGTACCGTGAATGTCCCGGTAGTCAGCAAAGTATTCACCTTTACCCACTCTCTCTATTTTCATGCCGATTTCCTGGTTATAGATGTGAATGATTTAGACATGTCGCCGATGAACTGCTCACCCTTCTTCGAGAGCTTGACCAGTTTTTGGCGACGGTTATACGGATTTTCAAACACTTCGACCAGCCCTAAGCCTTTCGTGGCTACGTCACGCTGCGCTGACAGGAACTGAATATTCCTGCTTGCGCTTGCGACAGTGATGCCAACTTGGTCTGCCAGTTCTGATATTGAAGTCTCACCAGACTCCGCGACCTTCATCAACATCTCAAGAGCGATAACAGCTATCTCGTTGTTATGTGCTCTTATGCCTTCACACAGCTTCAGACTGTATCTAATTGTGCTAAATTTACTCATGGCTTTCTCCTGTCAGCACTTCCACCAGCTGACGAGTTTATAGTCCTCCGATAGTGATTGTAAAATGCCAATTTCCCAAGTCCATGAACAGTGTATTCCCCTCAGTCCACACATC
>Ga0098044_1000152_pt1 | contig 36881 bp, 45 predicted proteins | sample 10_taG_FD_75053 | JGI IMG/M metagenome (GOLD analysis project Ga0098044, IMG submission 75053) | Marine viral communities from the Subarctic Pacific Ocean - 10_ETSP_OMZ_AT15264 metaG | ecosystem: Environmental > Aquatic > Marine > Oceanic | place: Pacific Ocean | collected 2015-01-16 | reverse complement strand
TGTTGCTCAACTCGTTCTTTAATTATATTCAATATTAACTCTACTCCTTTTTCATCTAAAGAAGTATCTAGTAATTCATCAAATATTACCAAATTATACGCTATGTCTCCTTGTAGTCTCCTCATATCCATAAACGTAAACAGCATAGCGAGGTCTATACTTTTTCTTTCAGCACCAGAAAAGTTAAAATAAGAGCATTCTTGATTTTTTTCATTTACTATCTCTTCTTCAAAGTATTCATTAAACCTACAAATACAGTTGGCATCCATTTTTTGTAAATAATAGAGCAATCGATTATTTAGTACATCTAAAATCTTTTTTACTATAAAGGATTTAACACCTTCTTCTGATAAAATATATTTTACTATTTCTAATATTTCTAAATCTGAATATATATTATTTGACGATTCTTCTAATTCACTGACTTCTTTTATTTTTGTTTTTATTTTAAAATCTAAATCCTGTATCTCTACATTAGTTTCTTTTTTTTGTACTTCACATAATTCTTTTTTATTTGCTTTAAGATCCTTTGTAAGAGCATTAATATATGTTATTGTTAGTTTATTATTATTGTGTACAGTTTTAATATTAGAAATATATTCATTAAGTTGGTCTTCTGCTAATAAATTGTTATTTTTTAAGTCTAAAATACTTTTTTGCTGTTGATTAATACTTTCAATATCTTGATCACAGTTATTAATATCTTTTTCAATTTTATTTTTTTCTTTTTTTATGTGAGTTCTATCATGATTAGTAATTTGATGTAAACATGTAGGGCAAACATTTTCATCAGTACCTATGCTAATAAGTTGTTTGTTATAGAACTTTATTTCTGTTTGATGTTGAGTGATTTTAGTAGAATTGGAATCTAATTGCTTTTGTATTTCATTTAATTTAATTTTAATCTGTTGTAATTTATTTTTACTTTTATCATATAGATCTTTATTTATATCTTTTATTTTTTGTTTATTTTTCTCTATATCCTTATTAATAATTTCGACCCGCTCTTTAATTTTATTTTTTTGCTCGGCAATATTAGTTATAATTTTATTTTTTTGTTCTTCAAGAAGCTTATAGATATTACTTGCATGATCAAAATCTTTTGTAATATGTTCGTATTTTTTTTGTACCTCGTTATATTCTGATCTAGCTCTTAACAGCATATCAGAGAAGATTTCTAAATTTAAAATACCTTCGATAAACTTTCTTTTTTCTACTTTCTTTTGCGCCATAAATGGTAAAGTAGAATTAACAGACATTATTACGCAGTTCTGAAAGACTTCTGGAGAACTGTTAAGTATTAATTTTATTTTTTTGTTTGTATTAGGAATAGTACTCTCAGTAACATCAATATCATCAACAAATAAATAACACTTTGTTGGTTTTAATTTACGTACTATTCTATAGTTTTTAATTTTATTGTTTTCGTTTATTGAAAAATCTAAATCAACATATGTATTTTTTTTATTTATATAATTTACGATAAACTCTTTTGATAGTTCTCTTATTGTTTCTCCAAATATAGCAAAATGTATAGCATCAGCTATTGTAGACTTACCGACACCGTTTCTTCTATCTTCTTTATCTCTGTTTATACCGGTAATAATATTTAAACCGGTACGAAAATTAATTTCGATCGGTTTTTTCCCAATAGAAAGAAAATTACAAATTTTTACACATTTAAAATTTACGTATTTCATGTAAACTGATTATATAATTGTACTGTTTTCATTATTACCTTGTCTTTATTATCTATATCTAAAGAGTCAATGTATTCTATAATACATTGTTTTATATTTAAATCACCAAGTTCGTTTGTTAGTTCAATATTATCTCCTATGTTAAATTTATGTAAATAGTCTGTCGTTAGAGAGAATGGAGATTCAAAAGTTATAGATGCAATTATTTTATCAAGTAGATTTGTTTTAATATCCTTATCTATAACGATTTTTATAGCGAGATTCGACCATCCTTTATCTTTTGCTATGTCTTTTAGCTTTTGAAGTTCACTTAAATTAACCTTTACGTGTATTGGAGATACATTATTTTCGAAAAATTCATACTTTACATCTTTACCACTAAGATCCAATATATAATATCCTTTTTGATCTCCGATATCGTGAAAATCCATTTGAAATGGATTACCTGCGTAAATTATTTCTCCGTTTGAATACTTTCGTCGTTGTCTTTTGTGAAAATGACCGGAAAAAATAAGTTTAGACTTTAAGAGTAGATCACAAGATTCGAATCCAAACTCACAAATTTTAAAGCTATTAAAATTAAAGTTTTGAACTTCGAGATGTCCTATTAATAGGTCACAGGCTGGTATTTTTTTAATAGGGGTTCCCCACGGACAAAAGCCAACCTTTTTATTACAAATTGTTTGTATGGTTGGTTTGTCGATAATTGTAATGTTTTTTCTGTTGTTTAATATTGATAATGAGTGTACAGTAGAATTATCTTTATAATAAGCATCGTGATTACCGGGAATCATGACTATGTCAAAATCTTTAAATAAATCTAATACATCATTTGTAAAATGAAGAGATTTTACGTTTATTTCATCTCGATAGTGGAAAAAGTCTCCTCCAAAAATTAATTCTGTAATTTTTTGTGATTTTAACTGGGCTGAAAACCACTTGGCCCATGAGAAAGTAACATCATGCCATTTTTCGCTATTTTGATGTAAGCCTATATGTAAATCAGAAAAGAATCCGATTCTCTTGCTATTTAAAGACATTTATATGTATAATTCTCGGTCGTAATCCTTGCTAGGAGCCTTATTAGTAGTATCCTCCTCATTTACTAATTCTCCATAAATTTGCTGTTGATAGTCACTAATTGTTTGTCGATATTTTTTTTCTTTTTTTATTCTATTAATAAATGCATGATAGGCGATCGTCGTAAAATAAGAGAATGGATTTGAGGGGGAATCTATTCTAAATTTTTTATTTTTCACGGCTGCAACCATTTTTACTACTGCATCGCCAATCATTTCGTCTTTGTAGCTATAATTTATGAAGTTTGGAGAATAGCTTAATCCAACTGCAATTTTATAAACTGATTCAGCTAATTCATCTATTAAATCGTCAGACTCATAATAATCTTTTAAGTATTGTAAAAATTCTTTTGGATTAACATAGTAAGCTTTTTTATTAGGTTTTTTCTTTTTTATTTTGGGCTTCATGGTATTGCGTAAAATTATAATTTATATGTTCGCTGTCATATAACGATAAACGCTGCTCTATATGACGTTGGCCATAACGTAAATTATCAGCGATATCAAAGATTATAAGCTCTTTCTTATCAATATGCAACCGAAGGCCTCGGCCTATACTTTGTATTATTTTAATTTTTGCTTTACCGCCGTTAGCAAATATTATATAATGTAAATTTTTTATATTAATACCTGTAGAAAATATTTTTGATATAGCGACAACTACTATGTTATTTTGTTCCTCCATTAGGGTTTGTATTTTTTTACGTTCATCTACATCTACTTCCCCTCTAATAAAATATACTTGTTTACCTTTACAGGAATTGTGTAATATATTCATTAATATTTCACCATGCTCTATGTAATCAATTAATATTAATACATTGTTATCTAGTTTATTTGAAAGTTTTGCCAATAGATTATTTCTGAAACAATTTTTACGTATAAATTCATTTTCCTGTAAATAATAAGCGTTAGAATTATTACCATGATATATTTCCGTTGAAGGTGTATCGTAATTTAATTCTAAAACATGAACCTTAGCTGGTACGACATATTTTTCTTTTCTTAATTCATGAGCTTTTTTTTCAAATAATTGAGGTCCTATTTTACCATATATGTTCCATTTATCTAATAGCTCGGATGGTAAGGTCCCGGTAAATCCAAATCGATGAGATGTATCTATTTTTTTAAGAATGTTATTTATTTTATTTCCTTTTCTTACTTTATGTACTTCATCTACAATAAGAAAGTCTATATGCTTTATCCATGATATATCTTGCTTTGAGCTTTGTAAAATACCTAAATTAGCAATAATAACATTGTTAGATAAATTTAATTTATTTTTTCCTGTATATATAGTAGTAGAAAAGGAAACATTGTATTGTTTAAAATCAGACATAGTTTGATTAACTAATCCTAGATCTGGAACTATAACTAGTCCTTTAAAATTTTTACTATAATTTTTGTAATAAAATTCTAATAACCCAGCCATTGTAAGAGTCTTGCCGCCGGCAGTCGCAAGGACTACTGTTCCTCTCCCTCTGTCAATGCATTTGTTAATTATATCTTGTTGATATTGTCTATACTCTAAACTTAAATTATAATCAATAATATTATCTTTACGTAATGTAGGTATTAGTGCGTTTTTTATTTCTTTTGAAAAATCAATTTTTATATCTTTCGTTTTACAGAATTTTGTAATTTCTATTAATAATCCAATATCAGTTTTTCCTTGTTGAGTAATTACGTACGTGCGTTGTGGTACAAACCTGCCAAATCTTCTTTGAAAGTGTGCAGCTTCGTTTTTTACACTAAAATGCTCTCTGATGATATCTAACTCAGGTCCCTCTAGTACTGCTTGAGAGTTTGAATTTAATGTTATATTGATCATTGAGTCTCAAGCTTTATTAATTCTACTAGATTTTTTATATCATTCGTAGCGAAGCTTATGTTTTTATATATATTTTCTAAGAAACTGATAATAAGTGTTTCATTGTCAATGTTTTGATCTATAGTTTTTATTTCTTTTTTGTTTTGTACTGCCTTTTCTGCTATAGATCTATTTACTCGAACAGGTTCTTTATCCTGATAAGCGGTTACATATTCATTAATAAGAGAAGAGCGTTTAAATTTAAACTTATTTAATTTAATTTTATGATTAATTAATCTTGCAGACCATTTATGCTTATTGGCGACTAATTGCTCTTGAGTGGAAGTTACTTCTAGTCTAGAAAGATTCGTATCTATCTTTGCTTCATCTAAATACTGATTGATAATATCACCAATCTCCATTTATTTATTATAGTCTCTTATTTAGAAAGTCAACTAAATATATATATGAGTAATACTTTTGAGCACATGTTAAATAAAATTAACGAAGCTCAATTAATTCTAGATCCATGGCCGTATATATTTATCAAGGAGTACACACCGGCGATGTTTTATAAGAAACTGTGTAATGAAACCACTAGTATACATCTTCAATTAGACTATGATAATTATACTGGAAGAACGGAAGAAATTGGATGGCGACAAACAGAGGAAGTATCTAATACTTGGTACGATGTTTCCCCAGCGTCACTTAATTATGGTGGTGCAGTGTTACAGGAGTATTGCGATATTGTTTCTAGTAAAGAGATACAGTCTGCTATTTCTCTTAAATTTGCTGATTTTCTGAAAAAATATGGTCATGTTAATTACGTTAATAAATCACAAGATATAGTTGGTGTTGTAACATCATATGATGTTATAACTACAGGATGGAAATATCCAATACATTCTGAGATAAGGAAGAAGCTTTTTACTCATTTGCATTATCTAGCAATTGAAGGTGATGATAAATCTATAGGAACACGTGTGTATCCTAATACAGGAAAAGGAAACTCATTAGATTATGATAAAGATTGCTTGATGACGTTACCTTATCTTCCTAATAGTGCATTAATATTTTGTCCGAGTAATGTGAATGAACATAGAACTAATCATGCAGTATGTAATACATCTAAACAAACAAGATATAGAAGATCTCTTCACACATTCTATCACTGTGAGTTCCCAGCCCCGGCAATACATAAAGTAGATAAATGGGCGTTAATACCTGAAGATAAAAATTTAGGTTATTATTATTCTAATGAGAAGGAATATATGTATAACCGCTCTCGTATAGACTTAATTTAAATCTCTTACGAAATTATAGAATTCTTGTCTTGTAAGATCAGTTTTATCTAAGAAGGCCCCGGACATTCTAGCAGTTTTCATTGTACTATCATGCTTTACACCTCTTACACAAGCACACATATGATTAGCTTCTACTAATACTGCTACACCGTTATTTTCATCACATACTTTATCTATATGTGTATGAATTTGCATAGTTAGGTTTTCTTGTACCTGAGGTCTTCTCGCAAACCATTCAACAATTCTATTTAATTTACTTAAACCAATCACCTTACCATCTCTTCCAGGTATATAAGCTACATGCGCAACGCCAATAAACGGTAAATGATGATGCGAACAAAAGGAATGTACTGTAATATTACCTTGAAATACAATTCCATCGTATTTATCAATATTATCAAATGCAGTAATTTTAGGTGGCTCTGTATAACATCCTTCCGCTAAGTCATTTACAAATGCTTTAGCTACTCTCTTAGGTGTATTTGAGCTATTAGGATCATTTCTCCAGTCAAACCCTAGAGCATCCATATATTTTTCATATGCCGCCGCTGCATTATTAATAATGCTCTCTTTTTCTTCAGGAGTCCGTGGTTGGTTTTGATTGGCATATTGAAGTAAATCCTCATTCATATGAATCAGTATAATATAATTGAATTATAAATCAACTAATTAAATAATTATATGGATTACGTTATTTTAAATAATGGTTGTTCTTTTTCTGCAGATTGGTCCTTACATCGTTACGGTTATGAGCGCCAGCCATTGCATCCGCGCCGCCAAGCTGATGCACCGGAGTCGCTGGGCGTTCACCCGAATGTGTACTACGCGCCCGGTGAGAAGAAGAAACTCTCCGATGCCCCTGGATCCGTGATCCGTTCGGATCAGTTTGGCTGGACTACATATTGTAAATACTTACCTGGAAAAATATATAATATTGCGATGGGTGGTACAGGTATTGAGTCAGATAGATTAGCTAGTTTTATTAGTGATGTTGAAACCGGGCTCACGGACCGTAGGAACCTATATACATTTCAGGAGAATTTCGGTCCGACGGTACCGTCACCAAAGACCGGTGAGCCAAACTCAATACCTGCAGATCTTAAGGTAACACATTTTATTTATCAGCTACCATCATTATGTCGGCAAGTCATGCACACAACATTAAATTATGAAGATTTTATAAAGGCACCTATAGGCCTCCGGGAGGCGTGGGAGGAGTATAGAAAATCTTTATCAGAACCGTATGATCATGCGGAAGAAAAACGTAAATGGAAAGATAGAGAAGATTTATGGCGTAATATTGCAGCAGAATCATCTAATTTAGACAAATACGTAACAAAAGCATTAAATTCAATCCATGAAAGTGTAACCATGGCCCGGAAGAAATGGCCGGGTATAAAAATTATACTATTAAAATATGTACATTCACATGAAAACAATACAGTAGCATATGTATTTAGTAAACTTTTTTATAAAAATGATATACGTAAGTACTGTGATGACAATAATGTCGCATATATATATGAAAAAAACTTTCATACCCATTGGTTTGCTGAGAATGGGCTGGCGAATGATCGACGGCACCCTAACGAAGCAGGAGCAAGACTTATAGCCAGTAAAATTAAAGAATATTTATGAGAAAGATATGGTTTAAAATTAGAATTAGATGTGCGCAATTAAAGCAGTGGCTTTATTGTAAAATTAAAAGGATAAAAAACAAGCCGGATGATCCTAATATATATCCTTTTTGGTAGTTGATATAAATAATTTTATGAAATCTGTTTTATTATGTGGAGGTAAAGCCTGTTGTCCAACTCTTACGTTAATTGAAGATAAAAAAATAGTTCAAATTACAGATGATACTGGTAATATTGTTAAAATGGATATATCTCAAGCTCGATTAATCGATCAAGCTTTAAAGGATCTTGAGAAGGAGGAATAATTATTTTTATTGATTTATTAGCGTGTATCGGTTTAATGTTTATTCTTAAATACGGTACTATTCTTAATTTTCCACGGAAACTCATTTCAAAAATATCTTTTATCAGAGAACTATTTAAGTGTAGTTTATGTTTAGGTTTTTGGACTGGTGTTATTGTGTATTTTGCTAGTAATAATAAGTATATATTATTACCTTTCGCGAGCGCAGGTGTATGTTGGATAATAGATAATTTTAATAACGTTTTACAGTCTCTTGAAATTGTAATAGATGAGTTTTTAAGAGACCATAAAGACAAATGAGAATATATGAACTGGAAAGAGAGAGAAGAGTTATGGCGGATAGAAAAAGGTAAATATTGTATATTAAATAATGGGTGCTCTCATTCAGCAAAAACTACATCTACTCGAACTTCTTATTGTGATTTTTTACCTGGAGATGTATATAATATTGCTACACCAAATTCTGCGATTCAATGTGATACATTAAGAGATTTTTTACATGAAAATAATGATACAATGTTCACACATTACATATATCAAATACCATCTCCGGTTAAGCAGTTACAATATCTAGGATTAAACGACAATGAACTTTCTGAAACACCTATGGCCATAGTAGCTGATGTACAGAAGCATATTAATATAATTTGTAATCATTATCGCACTCAAGCAAAGTCTCGTGGCACTTGGGAGTCCCGGATCACAAATCCTATAACTAAAATTATACTTTTACGGTATGAAGAAACTAAATATCCTCTCGTTTATGAACTTGGCAAAAAAGATGATCCACTCGAGTATTGGTTTTATATTTGCGTTAGATTTTTTGTGTCAACTTTTTATAAAGACTTATTAGATTTAAGACGTGGTTTCCATGGAACAAACTTTCATAATGTTAGATATATATATGAAAATGATTTTAATACGGAGCGGTTTAAAGCTAATGGGTGGGCTAATGATGAGTACGGTCATCCCAATGAAATAGGCGCTAAAGTAATAGCTGATAAAATTAAGGAATATCTATAAAGAGTAAAATATAACTTGATAAAGAGAATTTTTAATATATAATAAGAATATATGAGTTTTACCAGTACAAAAATCCTAGAACTTGGTAGTTGTGCATTTAGACAACCTAATGCGAAATCTCATTGTAGGTTTTTGCACGGATACAGATTAACAGCTAAGTTTTGGTTTGGAGCTAATCAATTAGATGGAAATAATTGGGGTGTAGATTTTGGGAGCCTTAGTCCTTTAAAAAAGCTCCTTCGAGATCAATTTGATCACACAACGGTTATAGATAAAAATGATCCTTATATTGAGAGTTTTCAAGGTCTCAATGACGCTGATGTATTAGATTTGCGAGTAACGGATGGAGTCGGTATTGAAAAATTTGCTCAATATTGCTTTAAAGTAGGTAACGACTTTATTAAAAAGGAATCTGAAGGTAGATGCTGGGTAGATAAAGTCGAAGTATTTGAACATGAAAACAATTCTGCTATTTATACTGAAAATATAACTACCACTATGAGATTTGCTGATCCTGAAACCGGATACCAAAATGGGTAAAGGAAGTAAAAGAAGAAAAGGAGAGAGTACAAGGCGTATTGTATCCAATTGGGACGAAATCGATTGGGGATATATAAAGTTTACTAAAGACGAAGAAGCCGATAAAAAGAAAGATGATCGAAAAAGAATCAACGATAATGAAAGCTGACGGGACTGAGACAATATACTTATCCGACGATAAGATATTTTATACAGTTGAAGGAGAGGGAGAGTTCATGGGCTACCCCTCTGTGTTTATGCGTCTTTCGATGTGTAATTTAACATGTCAGGGGTTCGCGACAGCAGACTCACCGCACGGTTGTGATAGTTATATTTCCTGGAGTGTAAAAAATAAGCTTACTCTTAAAGAAGTTTTCGACCTCTTTAAAAGTAGTGGATATAAAGATCATTTATACAACGGTGCTATATTAAAAATTACTGGAGGTGAGCCTCTAGTACAACAAAAGGCGCTATTAAAGTTTATAGAGTACATGGAGGTTGAATGGGGCTGGATTCCTCGGATAGATTTTGAAACTAACGCAACTATTCTACCAGATAAAGAATGGACAAGAGTCGGTGCCACTTTTACTACTTCCCCTAAAATGAGTAATAATGGAGATCCAGTGGATAGGCGCTATAAGCGTAATGTTTTAGATTGGCACTCTATAAACGGATCTGGTTTTAAGTTTGTCATTGATAAGGAGTCAGATATAGACGAGGTTTTCGGTAAATATATTACACCGTTTGATATTCCTACAGGTAGAGTATGGTTAATGCCGTGTTGTGGTAGCAGAGAGGAGCATATAGAAAAGGCTCCCATGGTTGCTGAACTGGCTAAGAGGTATAGGTTTAATTTTAGTCCTAGATTACATTTATTAATATGGGATATGGCCTTAAAAGTATAGTTAAATAAATATTAAATAATATGAGAATTGCAATTAGTGGGACTGGGTGTCAAGGTAAAACTACTCTTATAAGAGATTTTCTCGATCAATGGCCTTCTTATACTACATCAAAAAAAACTTATAGAGACGTTATTAAAGATAATAACCTTTCTCATTCATCAAAAACAAATAAAGACACACAATGGGATGTTCTTAATTTTATGATTGATGAACTACAAAAAACTACGAAAGGAGATAAAGTTATTTTCGATAGATGTCCTTTAGATAATTTAGTTTATAGTATCTGGTCAAATGAAAAGAAAAATTCTAATATTACAGAGAAATTTATTAAAAAGTGTATGCCGTTAGTTAGAGAGAGCTTAAGATTTATTGATATTATATTTTTTACTCCTATTACTAAGGTAGCTCCCGTAGAAATAGAAGAAGACGATTTAAGGGATTCTGATTTAGATTTTATAGAAGAAGTTGATCATTTATTTAAAGCAGTTCATAGAGATCATCAGACTAATGCTAAGAGTAGTTTTTTTGTTGATGATGATAAGCCTGCTATGCTTGAAGTATTTGGAAATAGAAGAGAGCGTATAGAAATAATTAAATTATATCTTGATAAAGATGGTGATTTTATACAGCCTGGTAATATTCTTGATGAAGAAACATTACATGAAATGGAAAAGATGAAGAAAGCCTTTAATGTAAAAGATTAAATAATTATATGACCGATTATGATAAATTATGTGAGAGATATATGACGAGACAAGTCCGGTCTTTTTATCCTCGTAAATTTGAACTCTCACGTGAGTTTATTGAAGCATTTAAATTAGAATATTCAAGATTATCTGAATCTGGTCAAAATAGAAGAACTCTCTTAGAGAGGATACGTAAAGCATTATCCTTTCACCTTTAATGTTTGTAATACTCTAACAATATACTTAAGTATTTCAGATCTTACAATATCTAATTCATCAAACTTAAACGTATATATGCCATGATCGTAAGATTCTTTTTTATCAAAAGCATTTATAATTGATTTAAAACCAGATTTAGTTCCTATATCACTCTGTTGAGTGTCACCAGTAACTATATATTTTGTACCTTCACCAAACCTTGTTAATATTGTAGTTAGCTCTACTTGTGTTAAATTTTGAGCCTCATCTACAATAACACATGCATTATTAAACGTTAATCCGCGGACATAATTAACAGGTACACATTTGATATACTCTTCTGCTATTAAGCTAGATGCTATTGATTTATCGATAAATTCAGTTAATTTTTCAAATAAAGGAAAACACCATGGTAAAAATTTCTCATCTACTTCCCCAGGTAAAGACCCCATACTCTTTGAAGCAGACTCTACAATACTTCTAATATAAACAATTTCTTGTATTTTGTGCGTACGTAATAACTGTAATGCTATATATACTGAAAGATATGTTTTTGCTGACCCAGCTGGGCCGTCGACAACTGCCATTTTACAAGTATCTTTAAAGCAAGTTTCGAGAAACCTGTCATGTACGGGAGTTATTTCGTATTTTTGTTTTACATCAAAATCTAAGAATCTATTTTCTTGTATGCTTTCTTCAATTTCGTTATTCTTTATTACTGTTTTTCTACTAACTCGACGTCCGCTAAGCGCAGTCTTCTTAGTTGAGTTAGAAACCGACGTAACACGTCCTTTTCTAGCCATATCTTTAACTATTTAATGGATTTATGTCAATTATAAACTAAAATATTATGGTGGATATATTGCTATCATGTTTGACGTTCAAGGAATATACAGGTTCCGAGATTTATTTTTATGAAATAGCCACCGCACTACATAAAGCAGGTCATAATGTACATCTCTTCTCACCTATTCATGGGTCACCTCTCACTGATAAAATAGACAATGTATTTTTCGCAGATAGATATAGTGTAGATAACATGCAATACGATATAGTTATATTTTCACATGGAAATGTTATATGGGATTACATAAAAAATGTTAAGGCAAAAAAATTTATAAATGTTGTTCATTCAGAAGTACTAGAATTAGAAGAACCACTTATTAATTCAAAAGTAGATTTATATGTAGGCATAAGACCATCAATTGTTGAGTTTATTAAAAGTAAAATAACTCCTACACACCAGTTTCAACTGGACTTCTGTCAAGTTGAATTAATATATAATCCATTTGATTTCGATAGATTTAATTCTAAAAAATGTAAGAAGAATAATAAAAAAGATAAAACAGTCCTCTTTCCAGGAAGCTTGGATTATTTGCGATATAAACCGTTAAGATATTTACTTGATCTCTCCGAAAAACAAAATTTTAAGGTTATACACGTTGGTAGAAACGACTATTCTATAGTACACCCTAATTTTATTACCTATGAGCCCGCTTGGAACGTGGAAAAATATTATAAAAAATGTGATATTGTATCAGGTATATTTTTAGGCCGAACTTCTATAGAGGGACTATTATGCGGTAAAAAGATATTACAATTTGATGTTGATAATAAAGGTAATATAAAACAAGTATATTGGCATACTGAAGATAATTTACAAAAATTTAATAAACATACAATAGCAAAACAACTTCTTTGTGAATAAGAAAATACATATAGTTTTAAGTTACAAAAATAGAAAGACTCAATTTCTTTATACATTAAAAAAATTAGATGAATTTAATTTTTTAGATAAGTCCACAAATAGATTAACAGTCATAGTTGTTGATGACGGTAGTGATGATGATAATAGATTAGAGGATATTATAGATAATTATAATTTTAAAATAACTTTATTTAGAATAGAGCCTGAACAAAAAACTTGGGAAAATTATACTTGTGTACAATATAATATAGGATTTCGCTTAATTGACGGTAACGATGATGATCTTGTAATTTTACAAAACCCTGAATGTGTACATAAAGGTAATATTTTAAAATATTCTTTAGATAATGTAACTCATAAAGATTATCTTGTATATAGCTGTATTAACTTATTTGAAAAGCAAACTCAAAGTATACTGACAACAGATACTTGTCAGCTTGGCCCGGACCACGTCGGTCCTGAAGGATCGCGAGGTATTCTAGTAGGCGGTATTGACTGGTATGTTCATCCAAAGTGGAATCCTAGATATTTTCATTTTTGCAGTTGTATGACGTATAAAAATTTAAAAAAACTTAACGGTTTTGATATGAGATTTATATACGGTCATGCATTTGATGATGATGAATTTGCTTTAAGAATTGAGAGGTTAGGTTTAAATAGAAAAATTATTTTAGATCCGTATGTTTGTCATTTATATCATAAAAGGTACGATCCAACCCCAGATGATGAAAAACGGTGGTCTAGTCTGTTTTATAATAGAGACTTATTTGAAGGTATAAAAAAATCAGATACTGAAACTTATGCAGTTAATAAAAATACTTTATTTGGCCTACCTGACGACATTACTACTATATTTTCCCAAGATTGGGGGTTTGATAAGATTCCTAATCTTGAATTAGTTACAACAAAAATACCAAAAATTGCTAATTTTTATTGGGGTGGAGATAAGATGTCTTTTTTGCGCTATTTGACTCTTTTTTCTTTTGTGAAATATAATCCAGAATGGGAAGTTCGGTTATATGTACCACGTAAACCTTCGAATAGTACAGGTAATGATGGTATTCATTCTTGGAAAGATCAAGTTGACGATAAAGATTACCTTAAACTCTTACCGAAGGAAGTAAAAATAATTAAAGCGGATTTTGCAAACAGCTTCATAGGAGATGACGCACCTGAAGCACATAGATCTGATCTGTTAGGGTGGCAAATATTATCTACCACAGGAGGTCTTTGGTGTGATATGGATATTTTATTTTGTAAACCAGTCATTCCAATTGATGGCTCTCAGGTATTTTATTCTCACGATACATTTATATGTTTTGACGACAGAACTCAGTCAATACCTATAGGATTCTTTTTCTCTAGTCCAAAAAATCAAGCTTTTAAAACGGTATTACAGGCAAGTAAGAGATTGTATGATAAAAACGATTATCAATGTATAGGTACTAAAGCCATATCTTCTGTATTTGATAGTTTTGAAGACTGTAAGCGAAAATTCCCTGGCTTAAACATTGCAGCTATAAATCACGACGTCGTGTATAGGTATGATTTTTTAAATTTAGATAAATTATATAAAGAAAATAATTTCTCTCACATACTTCATAGTCAGGAGAGTGTAGGAATTCACTGGTACGGAGGACATCCACTAAGCCAGGAGTTTAATAATAAAATTAATATAGATAATTATGATAAATTAGAACTTAATACTATTACTGCAGCAATAAAATATTTGAATATAAAAGAAAATGAGTAAAAAAACTATTATAACGGTTACTGGTATCAGGCCAGATTTTATAAGAATGTCTGAAATATTTAGATGTTTAGATGAAGATAAAGATATTAATCATATCTTAATACATACCGGTCAACATTATGATAAATTATTATCAGATGTTTTTTTTGATGATCTAGATATAAGACAACCGGATTATAATTTAGAAGTAGGTTCCTCCGATAAAAAGCATTATCATCAACAAGCTGAGCTCGGCCCAAAAATGATTGAAACTATAGAAAAAAATAACTTAAACCCGGATATAATATTATTCTTAGGTGATAGTAATTCTATTCTCGCATCAGTACCTCTTAAAAAAGAAGGTTATAAAATTGGTCATATCGAAGCCGCGATGAGAAGTTATGATGAAAGGATGTTAGAAGAGATTAATCGTAAAGTTTGTGACCATGTCAGTGATATATTATTTGTATATCATGATAATTATAAGCAAAAAGCTTTAAGAGAAGGAATTCCTGAGAATAGAATACACGTAATAGGAAATACAATAGTTGAGCCGCTGCTTAAATTAGCAGAAGTTACTCTTAGGAGTAACAAGCATATTCTTCTTGATATTCACCGTCCGGAGAATTTTAAATATAGAGATAGAATGGAAAAAATATTAAACTATGCTAATTCTTGTATACGTGAATTTCAAATACCAGTTAAAATGCTTTTATTTAATAGAACAATAAAAGCAATTGAGGATTATAAGTTAAATTTAGGAGATATAGAATTAATACCGCTTATGGGATATAAGGATTTTATTAAGTTTCAACAAGAATGTAAATTTATAATAAGTGACAGCGGAACTGCACAAGAAGAGCCAGCTTTATTACATATTCCTGTAGTTGTACCTAGAGATGTCACCGAGCGACCTGAATCGGTAGAAAATAATTGTAGCTTTATGTTATCGCTAGCGGCACAGGATCATTTAACTACTTCTTTTAAATGGCTTTCTTCAAAAAAACCGAATTCAATAGAGTGGCTAGGAGACGGTACTACTAGTCATCGTGTATTAACGGTACTAAAGACAGCTTTAAGATGATAGATATTAAAGTAATAGTCCCGGGGTATAATTGTGAACCCTGGATTCACAAAACAATTAATTCTATAAAAAACCAGACTTTTACAAATTTTAAATGTATAGTTATTGATGATACATCAACTGATAATACCTTTAAAGCAGCTGAGCAAACTATTAATAGTGATAATCGATTTAAACTTGTACGTAATACAGAGAATAATGGTGCATTAAAAAATATTTATGACGGTATAAAAATAATTAGCGAGGACGATGAAGATGTTATTATTACAGTTGATGGAGATGACTGGGTTTATGATGAAAATGTTTTTGAAAAGGTTAGTGCTACTTATTTAGATAATAATTGTCTTATTACATATGGAAGCTTTATTGAATATCCTTCTAATATTACACACCCGTATTATCTAACATCATATGATGAAAATGTAATTCAAAATAATTTATTTAGAGATACCGGCTGGAAGGCCTCTCATTTAAGAACATTTAAAGCAAAATTATGGAATAGTATTAAGTATGAAGATTTTATTGATCCAGAAACCGGTAAATTTTACGAAACGGCCTGGGATTTAGCTTTTATGATACCAATGTTAGAAATGGCAGGAGATAGAAGTAAGCATATAGATGATATACTTTATGTATATAATAAGGAAAATCCCGCAAGTGATATGTATATAAAAACACAATTGCAATTAAGCACTGCAGACAAGATTAGAAAAAAACCAAGATATATACTTCGTAGTTTTTTCGAGGAGGTAATATAATATATTAATATGGAGAAGATATTTATAACAGGTGGCGCAGGGTACTTAGGTCGTCATTTAGTTGAACATTATTATAACGATAATGAAATTACAGTTTTTTCAAGAGATGAGGCAAAACACGTTTACTTAAAAAAGAAATTTCCTAAAATAAATTGCATTATAGGAGATATTCGTAATTTTGATTTATTAAAAAGAGCATCTAAAGATCATACTATAGGTATTTTTCCAGCGTCAATAAAACATATTGAATCCGTTGATCAAAACGTAGAAGAGGGTGTTAGTATTCTGGTGAATGGAGCTATTAATTCAAGGAGAATTTCTGAAGAAAATGAATTTAAAGCTGCTTGTTTTATTTCATCAGATAAATCACGGGCAGCTACTACGTTGTACGGTGCAATGAAATTTATAGCAGGAGAATCATTTATCGTTGACGCAGAACAGTCCAACGTTAAATTATCTACTGCTATCTATGGTAATGTTTTAAATTCGACTGGTAGCATCATTCCGTTAATATGGGATTCTATAAAAAATAAGTATTCATTAACTTTATATTCCGAACAAATGACTCGGTATATGATTGATATACAACAAGCTGTTACGTTAGTAACGTTAGCACTTAAAACAACTGGACATAATGTAATACCAAATTTACAAGCATTTAGAGTAAAGGATTTATTTGAAATATATGCTGATAAATTTGGATTAAAATACACATTAGGTAAGCCACGTATATCAGAAAAGTTACATGAAATGATGTGCGGTAGCGAAGAGGTATCTCGAACTTATTATAATTCTGAGGAAGATACTTTTTATATGCATTATAAAGATATAGCTAAATCCCCAATAAAGAACGAAATGACGAGTGATAAAGTAACAGTATCAAAAGAAGATTTATTAAAATGTCTAGAAAATTATGATTATTTTAAATAAACTATGAAAGTATATGTTTTAGGCTCTAATGGAATGTTAGGTAAATATGTTTCCACATATTTATCTAAACTATATTCAGTTATTAATATTACTCGAGATAAGCTGGATGTAGAATCCGCAACGGAAGATGAGATTAAGATTTTTTTTAAAAGGCGCTGGTGGGACGAACAAGAATTCCCAGGAATTAGTATTGAAAAGGGAGATGTTATTGTAAATTGTATTGGTTTAATAAAACCTTTAATCGATAGTTCAAATACAGCAGCAGCTATTAAAATTAATTCTTTGTTTCCTTATATACTCTCTGAAATTGGTGAGCGCTATTCCGCTAATGTTATACATATTACTACCGATTGTGTGTGGTCGGGTAAAGAAGGAAATTATAACGAAGATTCTCCTCATGATGCTCTTGATGTATATGGTAAAACAAAGTCATTAGGTGAACCTGGTAATTGTACAGTCATTCGAACTTCAATTATAGGAGAAGAAGTCGATAATAATCGATCTTTAGTAGAATGGATAAGATCTAGAAAAGACAAAGATGCAAATGGTTTTTTAAATCATATATGGAATGGTGTTACATGCTTAGAGCTTGCTAAATGTATAGGACAGATTATTATACACAATAGTTATTGGAAAGGTATTAGACATATTTTTTCCCCGACTAGTGTAACTAAAGCTATATTATTAAAATTAATTAACGACATTTATAATTTTAATATTTCTATTAATAATATAGACGCGCCAGTTGCCTGCGATAGGAGTCTAAGTACTAAGTTTGATAGAGTAATTGATTATGATATATTAGAGCTAGAAGATCAAATAAAGGAAATGAAAGATTTTAAATTATGAAGGAAATATTTTCTAAAGTAGAAGAAGGTAAATTGTTACATCGTATAACTTGTAAAGATGATGTAACCCCGGGAAGAACTGATTTAGCTAGTGAAAAAGAATTTTTACAATGTGCTGCATTAAATTTACCATACGGTAAAACGTTCAGACCTCATAAACATCTTTATAAGGACGGTGAAGATAAAGCTATCGCTCAAGAGTCTTGGGTAATTATAAAAGGAAAAGCTAAAATTGTTATGTATGACTTAGATGATCAAGTTATCGCAGAGGAAACATTAAATGAAGGAGATATGTCTATGACATTTCACGGTGGTCATACATATGAAGTCTTAGAGGAGGGTACTATAGTATATGAATTTAAAACCGGACCTTATTATGGTCAAAAAATAGATAAGGTTTGGTTAGATTAATCAATGGAGCAACAATTTCCAAAGGAGTGGGTTGATATTGTAAGTGAACGATATTTTAAATATATTGCTGAGAATCGTCCTGTTAATTATAATTATTTTCGATCCCCTGGTGTATATGAACTTCGATATGAAAGAGATGGTTTCACTGAAAAAGAGATAGCGTATTATAATGAAATATTACATCCGCCTAATATTGCTATTTTAGAGCATATCGTTGATCACTATGAACAATATGAAGGTTTGCAGTTTTTAGACAATGGTTGCGGGTTCGGTGTGTTATCGGTTTTTTTAAAAAAAATAGGAATTAGTTGCTACAATTACGACACTTTAGATCAAATTGGATTTCTACCTACTTTTGAACCAGTAATAACAGAGAATGTACCACTGGATGTTGATGTTATTGTATCTAGCGGTATGTATATTAATAATTTAGACTATCTTAAATTATCTGATTTAAAATATTTAATGATCGATAAAGATTGGAAAGCCCGGTCAACAACCTTCTCAGACACTGGGCATAAAATTACCTTTAAAAACATTGTACCTGATTTAATTAAAAAATTTAATTTAAAACGACTTGAAAAAGTAAGAGATACAATTATAATTTATGGAAAATGAATTTTGATGTAGTTAAGCGGTTTGAAAATGAAGTGGCTGAGTTTTTTGGTGCACCATATGGAGTTTCTATAGACTGCTGTACACATGGACTTGAGTTATGTCTTAGACATACAAAGGCTACACTAATAACAGTCCCAAAACGTACGTATATATCAGTACCTTTTTTAGCTGATAAGCTTAATATACAGTTAAAATGGAAAGATGAGAAATGGAGTGATTTTTATTACTTAACTAATAATATTATAGATGCAGCAGTGTTGTGGAAACGTAATAGTTATATTACTGGTACATATATGTGTATTAGTTTTCAATGGCAAAAGCATTTAAGCTTAGGGAGAGGTGGTATTATTTTAACAGATGATAAAGCAGCGTCTGAGCAACTTAAAAAAATGTCATATGATGGTAGAGTGCCTGATGTTCTGTGGCGAGAGCAAAATATTAGTACAATAGGATATCATTATTATATGACACCAGAAATTGCATTGAAAGGAGTAGATAGATTGGAGAACGCTATTAATACTACACCTAGGCAATGGGCAATATCTGATTACCCGGATTTAACAGAAATGGATATTTTTAAAAAATGAAAAAGAAAGCATTTATAACAGGAATTAACGGACAGGATGGTAGTTATCTTGCAGAATACTTACTTGAAAATGATTATAAAGTATATGGTATAGTGAGAAGGAATTCAGTCCCAGAGCATCAAGAATCTAGAGTTGATGATTTATATAAAAATGGATTAATTGATACTGAATATGGCGATTTGCTTGATGTATGTTCATTAGAAAGAGTTATTAAATCGGTTCAACCAGATGAAATTTATAATCTTGGAGCCCAGAGTCATGTAAGAATTAGTTTTGATGTTCCTCAATTTACAGTTAGTACAAATGCGTTAGGGGTTTTAAATTTATTAGAAGTATATAGACAGAATTGCCCTACCGCTAAATTTTATCAAGCTAGTTCATCTGAAATGTTCGGTACAAGTGTTGATGAAGATAATTTTCAAAGAGAGACTACTCCTATGAACCCAACCAGCCCGTATGGTTGTGCTAAAGTATTCGGTTATAACATAGTGCGTAATTATCGTAGAGGGTATAAATTGTTTGCTACCAATGGTATTTTGTTTAACCATGAGTCACCTCGTCGTGGATCCAATTTTGTAACGAATAAAGTAGTAAAGGCTGCTGTTAGAATCAAAGCCGGGTTACAAGAAGAATTAGAATTAGGTAATATGGATTCATATAGAGATTGGGGTCATTCTAAAGATTATGTAAGGGCAATGCACATGATACTACAGCACTCTGAGCCGGATGATTTCGTAATATCTACAGGTAAGACACATTCTATTAGAGAGTTATGTGAATATGTGTTTAGTAATCTTGATCTCGATTATAAAAAACATGTAAAACAAAATCTTAAATTTATGCGACCTGAAGAATTAAAATATTTGCGTGGTGACTCCTCCAAAGCGCGGTCAGTATTAAAATGGGAGCCAGAATATACGTTTGAGACGTTATTAGATGATATGATCCAGCATTGGAAATCTATATACAATGTGGACTAATGAACAACGATGTTGTAAGTATAAATTTTTTCTGTAAGCATGTAAGTAAGTGTAAATATGTAAATGATCATTGGCCACAACCAAGTATTAATTATATTAACCCCCCAGTATTAGAGTGGGAAGGGGTTAGTGTTTTTTCTGATGAGCAATGTTTTACAGATCTACCTATTAAAGTAAAAAGTAAATATAAAGTAGCATGGGCGCTGGAGAGCCCGGTTGTTAGGCCACAAATATATAATAATCGTATGGAATTAATTGATATATTTGATAAAATTTATATTTGTAATCCTGAATATTATAGAAATCATCCAAAAATTGAGAAACTGGAATTTGGTGCGTGTTTTATTTGGGAATCTCATTGTCGTGTTTACCCTAAAAATAAATTATTATCAATAGTTGCTTCAAAAAAGAAATACGCATCCGGTCACAAACTTAGACATGAAATTATAAATGATAAATTACACCCTGAATTAGAATTATGGGGGTCAGGGTATAGACCATATGATGAAGATCCCGATAGTACTGTATTACCCTTTAAAGATTATATGTATACAATTGCTATTGAGAATTGTGTATATCCTGGTTATTTTACAGATAAAATAATTGACTGTTTTGCGACTGGTTGTATTCCGATATACCAGGGATGCCCTTTAATGGATCAACGATTTGATAAAAGAGGATTTTATACATTTAACACTATTTCTGAATTAAAAGACATATTAGATAAAATCAGCCCGGAAGATTATTATAGTAAATTGGAGTACGTAAAAGAAAATTATAAATCATTTAAGAAATATGCTTCTCCTGATTTAAATTTAGTTAATGTATTAAAAAAAGACGGTTTCCTATGAGAAAAAAAGTTTTAGCGGCAGGCTTCTTTGATTTATTTCATAGTGGTCATGTTAGATATCTTGAAAGTTGTTCGAAATACGGAGATGTATATGTTTCTATAGGTACAGACGAAAATAGTATTTTTATTAAAAATAAAAAACCTATTTATATAGAAGATGAAAGGTTGTATTTAGTAAAGAGCTGTAAGTTTGTTAAAGAAGCAAAGCTTAGTCATAATAGTATAGGTAAATGTTCGTTTAAGAGTTATTTAGAAGAATTAAAACCAGATTATTTTGTAATTAATGAAGATAGTCATACTATAGAGAAGGAAAATCTATGTCGACATTATAATGTTGAATATATAATTTTAAAAAGAGAGCCTAGAGATGGATTACCCGGTAGGTCTAGTACATTAATCAGAAATATAGATCGTATACCGTTAAGATTAGATCTCGTCGGCTTTTATGATCAGTTATTTTTCAATTCTGTAGTTCCAGGGTCTGCTATATTAGCTAATATACAACCATTTCATGTAGAGGATAGAAGCGGTATGTCATCTTCTACAAGAAAAGTAATACATAAATTTTTTGGAAGTAATTTACCAGTTATTGATAAACTAGATTTAGCAAGAGGTATATTTGCAATTGAGAACCCGCCAGGATCACAATATATTTCAGGAGTTGTTGATCAGCTCGGTATATGTTTACCGGGTATAAATAGATTATTTTTTGACAATGATCATTGGCCATATAAAATAGAATCTATTATTGATATAGACGTCATTCGCTGGCTTCAATCGCATGTCTTTTTAAAGAAAACTAAACCAAGACCTAAGAATTACGAAGTAATTACAGGTGTAGAAAATTTTAATAAAAAACTTATACAAACTCAAGCTACTTTAGGAGATATAATATGGAGTAGTATACAAAATAAAGATTTAAGTTCCTTAGGTATTGGAATTAATTCTGTTCATGAAAATCAGAAGTCGATTATACCTGGGTATGAAAGTAAATATATTAGAGATATTATAATGGATACTTTAAAACATCACATCGGATGTAAAATTATGGGTGCTGGTGGTTATGGTTATGTGATGGTAGTAACAGATAGTCCTACTCCAGATTTAATTCCTGTTATTTTAAATGAAAAATAATATATGAAAATTTGTGCGACAATACCAATTAAAAGTAACTCTACTAGAGTAAAGGATAAAAATTTTAAGCTGTTAGGTGATAAACCTCTTTATCAATATATTATAGATCACTGTATAGAGGCAGAATGTTTTGATGAGGTTTATGTTGACACTGATAGTGATGATATAAAATCATATTGTTTTGAAAAAAAGGCACAATGGATTCAACGACAACCAGAGCTTACGTTAGATACTGCAAATGGTAACGACGTATTTCATTATGATATAAAACACTTAGAAGATCATGTAGATAAATATGATTATTATTTTCAATTATATGCAACCGCGCCATTCCTCAAACCAGAAACTATTAGAGAATGTGTAAATAAGTTAACTTTCTCATCCAAGTATGATTGTGTTTTAACTGCTACAGAGGAATACGGTTGGCACTGGTTTCAGAACCAACCAGTTAACTATCAACCTAATATTCTTCCTAGATCACAAGATGCACCGCCGGTAATTAAAGAAACAACAGGGTTATACGGTATATCTAAAAGGGCCTATGATAGGTTTAGATGTAGGGTAGGTGCTACCCCATACTTCTATATAATAAAGGACAGAATGGAGTGTATTGATTTAGATACATACGATGATTTTGCTATTGCTGAGCGATATGTTAATCAATTAAAACCTAATGCATATATTTATGATGATGAATGAGAGAAGTATTTCAAAAAACGTTCGATAAAATATATTGTATAAATTTAGACGTAAGACCTGATAGATGGGAATTTTGTCAAAAAGAATTTGAACGATATAATATATTAGATCTTGTAGAAAGGCTACCAGCTTTTCATCTTCCGGATGTTCCTGAAGCTGGATGCACTACAAGTCATATGCAGTGTATTAGAAATGCAAAAAAACATAATTATAAAAATGTATTTATTTTTGAGGATGATTTTGAGTTCTTAACCAAGGCTTGGAATGGAAAGCAGTTTATTGATTCAGATCCTACAATTTATATAAACAGAGCTCTTAAGCAATTAGAGAATATTAGTTGGGATATATTGATGTTTTCTTATAATATAAGATTACATGCAGATTTTATAAACTATAAAGACATAAGCGATAATGTTTTTCAAAGTACTATGCAACTTATAGCGGCTGGGTATGCTGTTAACAGTAGTGTGTATGATTTTATATTAGATAACGACCCTTCATATAGAATATGCTATGATCAATTAATTGCTAATTGCATGTCTTATAGATTTAAAGTTTTTAACATAAGACCAATGGTGATAGGACAAAGAGAAAATGTTTACAGTGATTTACGCGGAGAGGAACGGCGCCAAAAGTGGGTAGAAAAAATGCTTCAAAAGTTTCCTGATAGGAGTTTAGGGTCTGGTGGACAATCGATTCGATTGGATAATATAATTATGAATGATGACGAACTTTGCCGGCGGTGGCATCTAGATCGAAAATGAAAAAAATAATCTTTTTAAATAACTGGAATTCTGACGCAACCGGAATCCGGTATCTCGGACAAACAAAGGATAAATCCGGTGAATGGGGTGATATAAAAGTAGTAACTGATTTAAAAGAAGCAGATTATTATATAATCATGGATGGTTTAAGCAGTGATTTAGATTTAGATTGGAGTAAGGTTATCTATTTTCAAAGAGAGCCTGAAGTAATAAAACCTCCTTATTTAAACCATAATTTCCCAGATGAAATTCTCTTTAATGGGACATATAAAAATTTTTATAATGTTGTAACTTGGTGGTTACATTCGAAGAGTTTTAACGAATTAGTAGATTTACCTTATCCAACTAAAAGTAAAAAAATAAGTACTATAACTAGTGGTAAGCAATATAACCTCGAGCACAGAAATAGATTAAATTTTCTAAACAAATTTATAGAAAAATATCCAAGTATCGATGTTTATGGTCGTGGAACTAAAAATTATCTTCATAATAAAGATTGTTATAAAGGTGCTATAAAGGGACATAAGAAATTTTGTAAATTTAAAGGTATAATAGATTATGAATATTCTGTAGCTATGGAGAATACTTTAGAAAAGAATTCTTGGACAGAAAAAGCATGTGATGTATTTTTAAGTTGGGCGATTCCTATCTATTCTGGTGCTTCAAATTTTGGAGAATATTTTCCAGAGGACTCTTTTCTTCAAATAGATACAATTAATCCTGATATAGATTTTATTATTGATTTTATATCTCAACCTCCTAATAAAAAACAGATAGAGGCTCTTAGAGAAGCTAGGAATTTAATTTTATACAAATATAATATATGGGCTGTTATAGATAATATTCTTAAATAATGGTTTCCAGAAAATATGTAGTAAATATTATTAACGATGACGTTTAGAGAATATGTAAAGAATAATTTTGAAAGAATATATTATATAAATTTAGATTCTCGAAAGGATCGTCGTGATCGGTGCATAGAAATATTTAAACAATATGATGTATACGACATTGTTGAGAGAATTCCTGGTAAGGTTTTTACTGAAAAGGAAATACGAGAAGATTTTGTAAAATTTACTGGTCATGTAAATCATATAAACCCAGATAAGTATGACTATACACCAAAAACTTTAGGTCGGTGGGGCTGTACGACAGGTCATTTACGTGCCTTACAACATGCAAAAGATAATAATATAGAAAATATACTTATATTCGAAGATGATCTAGAAATATACAACGGAAAAGACGACACAGTACAGGATTATGGAGAAATATTAGAAAACGCAAATAAAACTTTACAAAATATTAAGTGGGATTTGCATTATTTAGGGTATTATCCTTGCCCGGCGCGCGGACTATGGTCTAATCCCAAAGCATTAGGGCCTAACATTTTCACAGCATCGTATCTACAAGCTACTCATGCCGTCGCATATAATAAAAGAGCATATAGTAAGATTTTAGAGGATTTATTACCTAGTAAAAATAGTTTTAAATGGAGAGAACTACTCGGTACAATAGATGAATATCTTGGTTTCATATTTCAGAATTATCCGGATTATACAACTACTGCTATAGCGCCTATATTAGTATATCAGCGTGCCGATTGGAGTGATATTCAATGTGAGTCAAAAGATTACACTCCAGCATATTTAAAGAATAGTATTTTAATGCTTAGAGATAGAGTTCCAGATGACTTTATTCGCTTTCCAATAAGACCAGGTAAAAAAACAAATGCATTTTGCAAAATGAATAAAAAATGTGAATGGGATAGAATTTCTAAAGAAGAATATGAGAGATTTGCTGCAAACAACTTTTGAGAAAATATATTGTATAAATTTGGATTCCAGACCTGATAAATGGGCAGTAGTTCAAAAAGAATTTGAAAAATGGGATATATTAGATATTGTAGAGCGTTTTCCAGCAATAGCTGTATATAATTCTGCTGGATTGACAACTGCATCTGGTTGTGCGCAATCTCATTTGCAAATCATCCGAGATGCAAAAAAAGATAAATTAGATAATGTATTAATATTAGAAGATGATGTAGAATTTATAGACTTTTGTATAGACTACAAAAACAAAAAACCAAAACAAATTATTCAAAGCGATCCGCGAGAAATTTTAGCGTTAGGTCTACCAGAAGTAAAGAAAATTGAATGGGATTTTCTTTATCTAGGTTATAATGTAAAATTACCTCAATTTTGCAATAAAAAAATACTTTCTGATCATTTATTTCAGAGTACATTACAGCTTACAACTCATGCGTATGCTATACGTAATACAGCGTATGATCATGTGCTTGACGATTGGGATAATTTAGCGACCAAAACCGGTTTAAAATTCTCAGACCGGAGAGTCAGTATTGATGCTTATTATGCTTTTTATTTAAGTCATAAAATTAATTTCATTAATTTATTTCCTATGGTAATTGGTCAGAGAGAGGATGTAAGAAGCGATATTCAACATTCTCATATACCGAAACCGCGTACGAGTTCGTATAAAGGGTTCGCTTGGGTAAAACAAAATGCTACCCAAAATTGGATGGAATATAAATGAGAATAGGTATATTATTTTACGGTCAGCCACGTTTTTTCGGTCTTACAAAAAAGTATATTAAGCAGGAGTTTGACTTCCCTGGCCATGAAACTGATTATTTTGCTCACTTCTGGGAACAAGTCGGTTATACACCGAGTGGAGAAGAACATGACACGAATGTTCCCGATGTAAGAAAGATACTCAGTAGAGAGTTTGACGCTAAATCATATAAAATACAGAATTATGATAAACTAGATGAAATAATAGAAGCTTATAAAGTTATTTTTCAACAAGTAAAGGAAGAAACTAATAATAATGTTGCAGTACCTGATGACGATATAGAATTAAGATATAAATTTGGTCAACACTATAGTCTATCTAAGTGTTATGAGTATTTAGAAGAATATGAACAAAAGAATAATTTTAAATATGATATAATTATAAAGGCGAGAACTGATATAGTGTATTCATTACCGTCGTTATATCCTGACGAAGAAGAATATAGGTTATTTAAAATTCATGCTTATTTAAATATTAATAAAGATGTACCTACTATACATTGTAATGGTATAAGAATTACTACTTTAGAGGTACCAGATGATAATTCACCTCTTATATGGGAACAACAAGGTATATACAGTTATTATAATCAAGAAGTATCGTTTCAATATGAACATTCTGTAAAAATGCCATTTACATATAATTATAATAGAAGATTGGCGATAAATGATTGGTGTTTAATCGCTAATAGGGAAGCAGCATCTCTTATGTATAATGGTTGGTTTACTACGTATCTTAATGCTCTAGGTAATGATATACGTATGTGTAATTGCTTGCGTTTAAAAAATGAGCCTGTTATTCCGGTACGAGGTATTGAAGAGGATGAATTAAAACATAGACATAAATTGAAATTTATTTCTCAATCAGAGCATAGTATGCAAGGATATCTAGCTTATGTAAATAATATAAATGCGGTTAAGTTGAAACATAGAAGAGATTATAGATTATTAAAACAGGATGAAATAAAACAAGAGGTGTCTGTTGATGGTAAGTTTTGGGCAGTCAATGACGCTGAAATGGTTGATGGAATAACTAAAGTATTTAACTTACGAAATCCTTCATTTTATGATCTTAGAAAAACAGAAAGATATAAGAAATTTTTAGATATTAAAACATGAAAAAGATACGCGTTGCTTTATGTATATCGGGTGAAATGAGAAGATGGCCTAATTGCCATAATTCAGTAATGAATCTATCTACTCCGTATAGTATTAAATTTTTGAACAGGCATAATAATGCCCCGCCCAATGAGCCGCCTCCGGAGGAAATAGATTATGAGCTACATACATTTATACACACTTGGGATCAAATTACATATTCAAAAAAACAGACAACGTGGGAGCTTAATCTAAGAAAAGATAAATTAGATCATAAAGAAATGATCGATAAGATAAAACCTAAAGCTATTCAAATAGAAAGTAAAGACGCATTAGATGTATATATAGAGTTATTTAAAAAAAATAAAGACTTTAGAGAATGTGAAGATATTGAAAAGAAAATTAAATTTACAAATTATACTTGCTTATCTCAATTTTATAGTATGAGGAAATGTCATGATTTACGTCGAAAATATCAAGAAGAACATAATGTAGAATATGACATTGTTATTAGAACGAGGTCTGACATATTAATTAAAGAATATAAGAAACAGTCCGTATTTCATGTTTTACATAAATTAGCTGTTTTTGATGATAACAAAAAAAAGCATGTATGTACTGGTAAAACACCCCTTCTATATTGTCCTTGGATTTATGGAGATCACAGATTACATACAATAATGGAATATGCATTAATGTTAGGCCGCCCGGCGACATTCGATAAAATTTTTAAGGGCTTCCCAGAAAAATTACCAAAAACAGCTGGGTTCGGTAATACGTCTCATGGTGTACTTTATGATCACATACATAATGACCATACATATATAAGAGCTCCTATCCCATTGCATTATTCCTTAGATCATCATCCTGTTGAAATGGTAGAGGATCCTTGTAATCAAGATATTGTCACAGGTCTTCCAATTGAGGAGGGAGCAAAAGCTCCTAAGCTTGAAGTTGTTGCTGAGGGAGACGAAACTGACATATCTATAGGAGAGGAGAATGCTATTAAAGATAAAAATGATATTAGCGAAAAGGATATACCTACTCCTAAGAAAGGGGTAGCAGTTAAAGGTATGACCGATGGAGGTTCTTAAGAGAGAATAACTAAAATACCACCATTTACTATTGATACGTTATCACTAACTCTATTAAATACTTTTTTTATCCAAAAATGTTTTTTATGCTCTTGAATTAAATGTAGTTCACCTACTTTAACTCCTGGTCGGATTTCATGATATCTTCTCGCGTGACTTGGACCACCATTAGTTGTATGAAACATGCATTTACGAGTTACTCTGACCATTTCATCTATAGTTCTGTCTAAAAAATCAGGATGTATATGTTCTAAAAAATCAAATGAAGTTGTTAAATCTACAGATTTATCTTCTAGCGGTATATCATGACTACACCCTTTTAAAAAATTAATATTTTTGTTTAAAAAATCTGACTTAGGGTCAATAGATATATCTAAACCATGTACTTCGTTACATAATCCCTCTATTGCCCAATTACAAAATTGCCCTTGACCTGTACCAACATCTAATACAGAATTAATATTTAATAATTTTAAAAAAGGTATATGCTTCCTACCATGAAAACTACCACCATATCCCTGAGTGTTTAAGTAATCATATGTTTCTTTAATTTGCTCTAAGTTCTTCATGGATATATTCTTTTTTAACATTATCACACCCTATATGTATTAACGGAAAATTAATATATGTAGTAGGGACAAGTTCGTTGTTTATGATATATGTCATGGCTGTTTCTTCTCTTATAAAATGATCGTCCTTTTGCCATAAAGTATATATTTTATCGTATGCAAATACATCAGTTAAATTTGCTTTAAAATCTTTACATATAAAAATCAACCCAGCAGCAAATCTACCAGGTATTTCTCTATTTAAATACTTTTCAGGTATAACTACTGGATCGGCTGTTTTTATTTCCTCTTGACGCATATACATATAAAACGCTTTATTATAATCTTCAAATTTAAACCTATCCTTATGTCTTACAATAACATCACAATCAAAATATAACATTTTATCATAGTCACTTTTATAGAATTCATGAATGAGATAAAATTTTGTATTCCATGCCTTTAATCTTTGTAATTCCGATGCATATTTTTCGTGTTTAATACATTTATATTTGTTTATTTCTTTATCATTATAAAATTGCTTAATAGATATAAACATATCTTCTATTTTATCAGGAATTTTGGTTATTAACTTGAAATCAGCATTCTTATATTCAGCCCATTTTTTTAAATCCTCTATTACTGGGGTTAAGTTTTCTTGTATTATATCATCTTGTGGCAGATACGAACATAAACAATAAACTATATTTCTCTTCTTCACGTTATTCGGCAACCTCCATAGCGCGCGATCCAATTATGTTTGAATATTGTTTCTTTAAACTTTTGTCAGTATCAGTTAGTACTCTAATATGGGGCCTATTTAATATAAATTCTTTTGTAAATTTATTAGCAATTTTCATTAATCTCTCTGGTATAACCATTGTCTCTAATGAGTCACATCCTAATTCCTCTGCATTTATACGATTTAATCCCAAGGTCTCTCCACAGATAATTTCTCCAGCGGCCCAGTTTATATCTATACCATCTTTTTTGAGAAATATTCTAGATTTATCAATCAAAGCTTTTATAGTTTCAAGATATTGATCTATAGATAATAACATATCTTCACCTGATCCTACCATATACCAATCCTTCATGTGTAAATATTGAGTTTTGGGATTATGCATATGAGTGTCATTGGCTTTAAAGAGATTGTTTTCATAGTTAAAATTTTCATCAGCACCTGTATACTGAAAGACGCCTTCTTTTTTTGCATATATTTTATTTTCTACACATAACCAACTCTGGTAATTTTTTACATGTATAGGTTGATGATCCGGCTCTGCGTTGCACTGTTCCTTTTCAGTTCGCCCATCAGAGAATGTACGAGCCATGTCGTTTGTAAGATTAATTTCTTTAGCTGCATCCTTTGCCCCTTCCCAAATTTGAAGATCTCCAAATTTACAGAAAATTCCTTTCCGTTTTTCATATAATTTGCTATAGAATAATTTTTTATCATATTCATAAAGTCTATTTTCTGTATACAAATCAGGAGTAATAAACAACAAATCAGTTCTAATTCTAAAAATATAGTCATAATCTTCTTCTATTAAATTTGCTCCTAGCTGTAATGATACAAATTGACCTAAATAGTATCTTAAATTCTCTGGCCTAGTAATTTCAAAAATACTCTTTTCAAAGAACTTTGTATATTTATCTTCAGCTAAAAGAGGTATATCAGCAATAGAACTAATATGTTGCGGCTCAGAGTAAGTATGAATGTTTCCAGGCCCAGAAAATTTCGTTGTTCTATCATAATAGAGCTTTAATTTGTTTTTATTGGCTTCTACGATTTTATATATCTCTTCACAGGCCTGGGTTAAAGGCTCATAATTAGTAAAGGAATGTTTTTTTGGTTTATATGTAGAGACTATTTTTTCTTTATCCTCATCTGTTAAACTATATTCTGGATCGTCACTATTATATGCTATTTTATCCCAAAAATGAAAATAGTAATCTGTCGTACTATCTTTAAATGTAGTTTCCTGCATAATACTTTTCCAGCTTGATTCCCAGAACCGTGGTTGCCCGTATAATAATACTGCTAATTTCATGTGTTTACTATATACCAAGACGTTGGGCTATTATGTCTCTTTAATTTCTTTTGATTACTTTCAACATCAATATGCACGACTAAATTTTCCGCCGCTACAAACTCATCTACAGCAAGTTGGACACCACGGTACTGTGGTGGAAATACCTTTAGGCGTGGATGGGATGGCGATGGATAGAGGAGATTCGCTAACCAAATGTCTTCATTTATACTGTAATCATGCCCACAAAACAACCCTCCTTTTCTCATTTTCGGCCACCATGCGTTAATATCCTCCTTTACTGCTTCATAAGAATGACCTGCATCAATAAAACAAAAATCTAAACTTTCATTTGATATTTCTTTCGCCGCCTCAATAGACGGTTTGTGTATAACCTTACATCTATCTTTGTATATTTTTAATCTCTTTCGCGTTTCATCCTGTTTTTCCGGGTACTTCCTCCAAGCATCTACTAAAAGTAGCATTTTACCATTCCATGTTTTTAGTATACGGTGAGCGTGTCTCCCCCTACTAACACCTATTTCAGCGCCAGTTCCGATTAAACCATTTTCATTTAAATATAGCGGTATTTGATCTCTACCGGTAATGTCTGTTATTTTCATTAATCAATTATAAAATCAGTCAAATTTCCCCAATCATGTTTATGATGATGATAGTCTGCATTTAATATCTCTAAAAACTCTTGGTGTTCCGGGTGTCTAGTGTCAAAAATATTATGCTCATTGAATTCTTTTTCGTTCATGTGACCCCAATTGAATATTCTCGAAGTGTAAGACCCGAAATCATGTGCCTGTGCTATTTGTATAAATTCAGGTATACTTTTATAATTATTTCTTTGTACACACATATCTAATCGTATACTTGTTAAACCTAAAGAACCGATAAAGTGAAGGTTCTTTTGTAAACGATCCCAATTTCCTCCAACTCTTACTTTATCATAATGCTCTTTTATACCACCATCAAGACTAATAATAGCACTTACAGGAAGGCTATGTATAGTTTCTAACTGATTCCATCGTGCTTCGTCCCACAATACACCGTTTGTTTGAAAATTAATTGTAATTAGAGGGTTCTTCTTAGGGTCAATTTTTTTAAGTAGTTCAAAGAATGATGGTGAACCGAACGGATCACCTGATCCAGTTATATTAAGGTTTACTGAATGAGGTTTACTATGAATCATGCGAAGTAGTCGCTTATTGATCATTAGTGTTGTTTTATATTTCTCAGGATTACTTTTAAGAGTATATTGAATTAGGTTTTTTCTACAGCTAGGACATCTCAGATTACAAGACTTATCATAACACAAATTAATAGTTTCAGGAGGATCAGCTACCTCTAATTCATATTCAAGAATAAATTTTAATTTATCCCCATGTTTACCATCCATTATATCTTGTCGTGTAGGTAATTGCTTATTTTGTATCATAGGACATTCCGTTTTATTACACATACAAAAACTTCCATCTAAGATACTTCTACGGAACGCTCTACTCTTCTTACTATTCCATTCTTCGTAGAAATCTAAAGTAGGAGTTAAGTCTCCTATTCTATTATGGTTAACCCATCGCGGGCAGCAATTATATAATCCCTTTTCTTGGATTTCTAAAAAAGTCCATGGGTGGTCACAAAACCTAGTTGCAAGATCATCCTTCATGTATAATTATTTACAATTATGGATATTTATTTCAATGGAGTTGAGTATAAACCAACTGAGAAGGAAGTAGAAGAGATTACTTTTTTAGGTACTAAGACTTTGCAAGCGAAGGTAAAGCCTCAATTAACAATATTTTGGAATCCGTTAACGTGGGATTGGACTAAGCTAGGCGATAAGGAAGCTTATGAAACAAAATATAAGCGCAAGACTCGTGCTGTGTATTTTAAGGATAAGGTCTTTCTTGTTGAAAACTCAAAATTTAAAAAGGGTATTGTAGATGATGAGTTTGTCGATACCGCCGAACTTCCAATTGGTATTGTTGTGTATTGGGAAGCTGATACTGAGCAATGGCAAATGTTAGGCTATAAAGAAAATCTTTTGAGATAATATAATATAATATTATGCTTAAACGGTCGGCTTGTTTATATACATCTAACACTGGTGTAGGGTTAACATCCGATGTTTCATTAATTCGAGATTTATTGTATGAGGATTATGAAATCGATATTGTATATCAAGAGTTTGGTTTAGATAATAATCAACCTGCGTTTGCAAATTATGATATTGGAATTTTTATACAAGATTTTGACATCCCGTGGATTGAGAGAAATAAAATAAATGTTTTAATTGCTAATGAAGAATGGATATCTCGTGAAAAATTACCACAACTCAAACATTTTGATAAGATCCTCACTAAATCTACTTTCGCTAAACATTTATTAGCCCCATACAATAATAATATCGTTACTACAGGTTTTTGTACAATAGATAAAAACCTACCTGATGTTAACCCAACAAAAACCTTCTTCCACGTTGGCGGTAAAAGCTATCAAAAGAACACTGAAGATGTATTAAAATGTTTTAAGCATAAAAAATTAGAGTTAACTCTTTTACAGAGTCAAAGAACTGATCTCGAACCGACGTCAAATGTTAATTTTATACAAGAGTATATACCTGATGAGAAAATAAAATTACATTTTAATGATCATAGTATACATTTATGTCCGAGTATTTGTGAAGGTTGGGGTCATTACTTATATGAAGGTATGTCAACAGGGGCGTTAATTTACGCTACTAAACTACCAGTATTTCTCGAATGGATTGATCCAGAATTAGTAGTATTTTTAGATTGTATGTTTCATACTCATCATTCTGATTACCCATTTCTTCATTTAGATAATCGCGAAGAAACATATTGGCCACACCATGTAGGTTGGGTAGTAGATTGCAAACAACTAAACGACGCAATTATTAATCATAAAAAACATTTAGAGAATCACAAACCAGAAAAAGTTAAAACATTTTTTAAACATATAAATGAACAAAATTCTAAAAAAATATATACAGAACTAACTAACATATAATTATAATGAAGAACATGTGGAAGAGGCGAGGTATTGTAAACAACAAAGTTGTTGAAGTATATAAAGAAGATAACGATTTTTTTTATACTGATAAATGGGTACCTAGGCAAGAAAATATTTTAGTACAAGCCTTGTGCTACAATGAAGAAAGGCTCTTACCTTTCTTTCTAGATTATTATTCGGATTTTAGTAATATTATTACTATTATTGATACAGGTAGTACTGATAGTAGTATTGACATTATTCAAAGTTTCGACAAGTGTGAAATAGACTTAATACAATTAGACTTTCCTGAACATCGCGAAGATCTATTAATGCTATTCCGGAATCATTACTGGAAGAGAGTTCAAAAAAAATATGATTGGGTGTTTATCGTAGACATAGATGAATACATTTATAGTCCACGTGGTTTAACTGATGTTTTACATGAAGCAAAAGCTATCAACTCAACTATCTTTCCAATTAAAGGTTACGACATGGTAGCAGATAGTTTACCAGAATCAGCGACAAATATTATAGATCACACAAGGCGTGGATTCCCTGTTAGTAACTTAGATAAGTTAGCTGTTTTTAACCCTAACGCAGTTGATATACGTTATAATGATGGTTGTCATACTGCTGAACCGTACGGAGCAATTAAATATCACCCCTCTCCGCTGTTCTTATTACAGTATAGGTTTATGGGTCATGATTACTTTATTGACGTTACTAAAGACAAAGCAAAAAGAAACAAAGAACATTCGAACAATAACAACCTAGGCTATCATTATAACTATCAACAAGATTACGATCTTGACCAATACAATGAACAAATCACTAGTGTGCGAGATCTGGCTGAAGTTTTTGATCGATCGGAAAATTCGATATATAGTCGATTGGTTTAGTGTGCACTTGAGTTGATCCGAGCCCTATTGATTGATCTTTATTGTATGCAACAATAGACCATTTTTCGAGTTCCTCACACCAATAAAAAACTCCCGAAGTATGTCTCCCTCCTTTGAATGTTTTTAATATGTTTGTATGAGGTACATGAAACTCAACTTGCTTATACCACTGGTTCATGTTGGCCTCAAAGCCTGTTGGGTTAGAGTCTATAAAGTCAAAATTATTTTCGGTATACCATTCAAACCAATCAAATTGGTCTTTATTTATTACCTGCAAAGATGACTCTGGAACTGACCAAGTCATGTCATGCGCAATATGCCATTCTTCCTTTACACTTTTAATACAATCTATCATCTCTGTGTTGAATATAAATAGATCACTTTCAATATGAATTATTTTATCGCAGTTGTATTCTTTTGCTAACCGTAAACTCTCATTAAAACTACGTAACCACCCATACACTTGATACAGAGATGGTCGTCCTAAATGAGTATCAAACGTATGTATTATTACTCTTTTATATTTTCGTTTTATCGCTTTGAGATATTTTATCGGTGAACCATCATCAATTAAATGTACGGTATGAAAATATTTTAGATAAAAATCTATCCATTTATAATACCTGTTCACCAACGTATTTTCGTCTGATATATAACTTGTTGCGAAAACAAATGTGTTAGGGTCTTTTTTAGGTCGCTTATTCATTTTCATTAATGTAAATGCTTTTTTGTTCGTCACTTTGATAATTTAAAATCCATGTGTAGTCAAATAGTTCCGGACATGTTACATATTCTGGACTAATTAATAATTTAAACTTTGATTTAATTTTGCTAACGGAGTTAATTATCTGTTCAGGATGCTTAGTGTTATGCTGTAGAACATCTTTGCATATAACTAAATCATATTTACCTTTGAGTAGTGTTTCTTTTTGAGATATATTTTTGCAAAAAAAAGTATAATACGAATAATTTTTTCGATGAGTTTTAATTAAACTATCAACACAGTCGATACCAGTATACATTAAGCTTGGTTTATTTTTAAAAATAATAGACATCCATTGTAAATCTCCGCAACCCACGTCAACAATGTTTTTTATATTATTTTTTTGTATAAATGCTTGTAGCCAGTCGATAAGATAATTATTATTTTCAATAAAGCTCCCATCACCAGAGCCTTGGCCTTCCCATCCACCCCAATCATTATAAAGAACATTCCATTCCTCTGCGGTAATGTTATTTCTATCTGCTACATTCATATGTTGATTTTATCTCTAGTTATTTTATAATATTTACTATGATTTTGAGAGATATCGATCTATA
>Ga0098044_1000137_pt1 | contig 39376 bp, 47 predicted proteins | sample 10_taG_FD_75053 | JGI IMG/M metagenome (GOLD analysis project Ga0098044, IMG submission 75053) | Marine viral communities from the Subarctic Pacific Ocean - 10_ETSP_OMZ_AT15264 metaG | ecosystem: Environmental > Aquatic > Marine > Oceanic | place: Pacific Ocean | collected 2015-01-16 | reverse complement strand
GCAAAGATTGTTCCATTAAGGGCAGCAGTAACCTGTCCAATGTGACTGTTAGCAGTAGAGTCTACTCCAATAATATCTGTATTAGCACTTGAGTCTAGACCCGTTATATCCATAACGATAGTTGTAGTAATCAAGTCTCCTGCAACTGTAACATTAGCTTTATAGAGAGTGCCTGTACCAGTAGTAATACCAGTACCAGCGGTGATGTTTTGCATTCTGAAAGCAGTTTCATCTGTGCTTCCAAATAATAAAGTCTCGGCATCAGCCAAGTAGTTCCAATCGTATCCTAACGCTAGTCGGGCTAACCCTCTAGTATCGCCAGTCACGCTTGATTGTTTAAATGTATGTTTAGACATTTTTTATTTCTCCATGTTCACATTTATATCTGTGAAAGACATACCGTTCACATCATCTTGAATATTACGATTTGTACGCCACATGGCTTGCTTTATAGATTTCTTAAAAGCTTTTGTTGCTGAAGTATCGGGTAATGAAGCTTCGATTAGATTCATTACTTCTCCGACCATTCTTTTTGTCTGGACATCCAGACTCTGCAACACACCATTTTTATATACAACTCTCATTATTCACCATTACATTACATCACATTCATTTTATAATAATGGGTGGGGAGAACTAGCTCCCCATCCCATAAAAGTTTCTTGTTAACTAACTAAAGATTATGTATTTAAATCAACAATCTTAGCTTGTACAAAGAAGTTGTGACATCGCATTTCTGCCATAGTGTATAGTAAACCTCTGACTACTAACGCATTAGCTGCGAAGTAATCTCTGTTTTCTATATACTGTGTTGGTTGTGCCACAGCTATTTCAAGGTAGTCTGTGTCCAAAACATATACGTTTGAACCCAAAACTGCGTCAGCTGTACTAACACTCTTTGGAGTGTCAGCATCTGGAAGTATTGGAATACCTTGGTAAGTAGCAAGAACTAGACCAGTACGAGTTCCGGGGAAGGTTCTTTCAGAACCAACACCAACTTGGTACTCTTCCTGTCCTAAGTATCTCTGTTGTGATTGTAGTAATCTCTCAAGTTTGAAGTATTGGTCGTGACCCATAACGATTAGTTTAGGTTCTCCACCATTAGTTCTTACTGATTGAATACAATCATCAAGTAGGTTTAGAGATAAATCTCTTCCTGTACCGTTGTTATCCTTAACTGTAGCAGCAGCGTTCCAGTTACCTGCAGCTCTGTCACCAAATGTTAAGTCATACGCTTGTACTCCACCGCCTGAAGCGAAGGCTGCATTTGAGTCATATGACCCACCAACAACAGCACCATCTGCCTGAACGATATCATCAATAGATGTCAATCCTGCTCTTGACACAACAATCATACCATCACCGTCAGCAATAGTTATTGAATCAGTTGAAGCATGTGTAACAACACCAGTAGTTGTATTCACACCACTCACTGCCATCCCACCTGTATCAATGTAACCATTTGCAGATGTATCCCAATAGGCAACATTGTCACCTATCTTAATATTTTTTGCGACAGCTGCTGGGACAGTACCAGTGGTTGTAGAACCAGCTGATACAACGTATCCAGAGCCTGCCATTAATTCTTCGTTAATTTCTTTAACGTGGTCAAGTTGTGCGTTTTCGTTTTCTAATGCAAGAACATCACCAACACCACCTTCTAGCTGTGCAGTAAAGACTGACTTCACTGAAGCACCGAAAGTAGTTGAAACGATTCTAGGCAAGCTAGATACGTTTGCAATGTTAGAAATGTCAACTGTAGGGAGTGAACCAGTTTCAGTTACAGGTCTTGATCGACTTGAACCTCGGTCAGTTCTTATTCTCCAACCAGCTGTGTTGCCCCAAACAGTTCTTGGGACAGCATTGAAAAAACGAGTTTGGTTGTTTAACGCATGCCAAACTTTCCTACCATAGGTAGTATTAAAAATACCTGTAGCAGTGTCCACTGTAAAGTAAGTCTGTTTCTGTAAGTATTCAGGTCCGAATACAGACGAGTACAAACCTCTTTGAGACTGAGCAATATACTCAGATAATGATGGATTTGCCATAATTAATTTTCTCCTCGTTTACTAAAATTTAATTTATCCAAGTAGTTCTCTAGGAACACCAGTAGTGTCACCAGTATCTATTTTGTGTTGTAGGTCTCTTAATTGCTTGTAAGACAAGCCAGAAAGTTCGTCTGCAACATCAGTACCACTTGCAGCACGTTTTACAAGTGGAGTAGTTCCATCTGTACCCAGTGCTTCGTTATTCATAAGAGCTGGTCTCTGAAGACCATTCTCTTCTCTAAAGCCCATCTTGCGTAGTCTTGATTCAGACTGCTCTTCGATAGCTTTTTCCATGTTTGCTTCGTAGGCTGCGACAGTCTTTCTTAAAGCATCGAGTTCTTTCCTCATTGCTTTCATTCCGTCATCATCCTCTTCGTCATCGTTATCGTCTGCTTTTTCGACATCCTCTTCGTCTTCATCTTCAGCTTTGTCAACAGGCTCTTCATCAGAACCGTTATCGTCATCTTCAGCTTTGTATGAAGCTTTTTCTTCTTCGTCTTCATCTTCCATGTCTGCAGCTTGGATTACTGACTGCTGATCTTCGATTTTAGTAGTCGGGTTAGCGGCTGCTTGAGCATCATCATATCGAGGTGCTGCTGCCTTTGCTTTCCTTTCTTTACTACCATCAACATCCATTCCAAGAGGGTTTTCCTCTTTAATCATAGAGACAACTTCTGAAGCTACAGCCTTTACTAAGTCTGATTTTTCAGCTTCTATCGCTTTCTCTTCCTCGTCTATTCTATCCTCTTCCTCTTCTTTCGTAAGTCTTTCGTCCATCTTGGCAAGCACTTCTGCTACAGCAGATAATGCAAGGTTAGTACCTTCCATATGCTTCTCCAAATTTTGTTCCTGTGACATATTTACGACCTCCTATGTCCTTTCCAGTCCATTCCAGACTAAAAATAATTTATTTTTTTAATTCTCAAGGTTGGTCTTAGCCACCCCCGACCTTCTGAATTATATTATAAAAGGGTATATTTACCCTATCTGTTATATTATACTACATTTTAATGCATTTTTACCATAAATATTACGAATTTTATATATAAATTATATATTATTCAGTAATTTCTGCACCAGCTTCGCCTGAAACCAACTTAATCATTTCATTTCTATAGTCATATAGTGGGACTTGAATGAGCTTCTTGAGTTTTTCGAGTTGATTTCCTTCTGGCATAGATGCTTCAACCAAATCTAATATTTTACCAACCATGCGTGAATGTCTGGCTATTATATACTCTTGTTCAGCTGTAACTTTACTAACGTCTACCATGTTATTCCTCCTTTATATTGATAAGAATCGTCTTAGAATTTCTTGTCTTCCTTTCCCCAATTCCGCTGGAAAAGAAATTCCCAATACTTTACTAACGTCTCTATACTTTTTTCTTTTAATTACTTTTCTATAAGCATCATCAATAAAAGGTCTAGGACTTTGAGCAATTGTACTTACTACTTTCCATTCACCTGTTTCTGGATTTAACATTGGTCTACGACCAAAGAATTTTTTTGTATGTGCTTTTACTGGAACAGTATTAGACATTCTTTTTAAATTAAGTAATGATCTTAAATCATCATAGTTACCCTTTGGAGGTCTATTAGGATTACCTGTTCCTATTCCCTTAGCATCAATTTTTAAAGCTAAAGGACTTTTCATTCCTCTTCTCCTTCTTCTATGTCTTTTCACTTTTTGTTCATAGTATTGTTCATCTGATTCTTTTCCATCATGTATTAATCTAGCATGTGGAGCTTCATATATAATTTCAAACCCTCCCATAGTTGGGATAAGTTGCCCACTGGTTTTTAACCACCCTGAATTTTCTGGGCATAATCTCTGAGATTCAATAAATACTTCTTCTCCAAGTTCTTGAACAGCACCTAAAATATCAGCTTCGTTATCATCCATAACTTATTATACCCTTTTTTTCAATAAAATTGTCTATTACACTAAGTAATTTTACTGCAAAGGAATAGACTCTTTTATAATCTGTCTTGCAGTTAATTTATCAAATATTCTATTTTCAAGTTTGCTTCTATTAAGTACTGCTAATGTTGCTCCTACACCAATTGCTAAAGCTCCTGCAACAGGTAAACTTTTAATAATAGAATTTCCTATTTTCTTTGATAACATTTTTCATCTCCTTTTCTTTTTTCTATATTTTTAATTAATTTATAATAACAATCTTAATTTCCGTAAATATTTCCAATTACTATAATTGATACTATGCAACCAATAATTAATGCTATTTGTAGAGTAAAGACTATAAATTGTCTTTTAGTCACACTAACTTTTTTAATTTTACTCACTCTCTAAAACCTTCATACCGAGTGCTATAATTCCACCTGTACATCCTGTAGCAATTTCAATGTGTCCATAAATCACTCCAATTGCACTTAAACCACCAAGTACAATAATAGCTAGAAAAATTTGTGGTCTTACTTTTCCCCACATATTAATGTCCTCCATTTATCGTTTTATCTTTTAATGTTATCCAATTTCTTTTCTAATAGTCTCCGTAACTTCTTTTTTCTCCACTTGGCAATAAACCAGCTGCATTAAGTTGTTTTAAAACCTCAGCAAAACCCCCGTGGTCAGACATGATAGTTCGCATTTCATTTTCTATAAGTGCATCTTTAGTTGAAAGCTCTGCAATTATTTTTTCTATATCATCTATTGCTTCTTCTAATTCTGATGGGTCAAACTTCATACTGTGCATTTCATCCATCACTAGAATTTTTTCCTTAATATTTTCTAAATCCTTTTGAAGAACTGCAACATCAACTGTAGTAGCTTGTTCTTGTAAAGCTCCAACAGACTCATTCAAAGAAGTAACATTTGAATCAAGTTGTGCAACATACCAAATAAGTCCAAACGCTTGAACTATAATGGCTATTACTAATCCTATTGATACTTTCATATTCTTTAAATTATCCATAATTTTATTGTGTTGCAGGCTCAGTTAACAAAACTTCTCTGTTATCATTAACTTCCCAAATACTAGCCTTTGTGCTTGACTGCACTTCAAATTCTTTAGTCGCAAAGTTTTGGTCGTGTCCAGTTTGATTGTATTGAATTGTAAGTAACCCTATGTCAGCCTGTCTAATTACACAAGTTCCACCTTTGCTTACAATATTTGACAAATTTAATTTATTAATCTTAGCATTTGTAGAAGTTAACGAACCACTATCAAGCCAGATTCGGTCATATAATCCACCTTCAGTTGAAAGCTTCTTAGCCATAAAGTTACCACCACTAATTCGCAAATCTCTAGACGTTCCAATAGTCTGTGCAATAGACTGACCATCAGATATGTTGTGTTGAACTACTACTTTATAGGCATTTATATCACTCAACGTAAGAGTCTTACAAGTGTTTCTTTCAAAAACCAACTCCCCTATTTCTAATCTGGTATTCATCCCAGACTTTCCTTCAATTAAAATAGCTTCTGTCTTTCCACTAGGTAATGCTGAACCAGAAAATGCAGTACCAACAGATACATTAGATATAGTTATTTCTTCTACAGGAGTAGTACCAAGAACAATCCTAAGCGTATTATCGTTAGGGTTATCTTTTCTCCACGCCATAAGTTTTTCTAATTCTTCATCTGGATATTCACCGGGAGCAGAGTAAATTCCCGGAGAACGGTTTTCAAAACTTCTTTCAATTACAATTTCATTTACTGCTACTGCTGTACCTGCTGTACCACCAACTGCCAATAAACCTATTGCCATCTGGGGGTTAAGCCCAAAGGCTCTAAGCATGCTATATGGAGATTTCATGACTGTGAAGAATCTTCTCCATTTAGTTGATTCTGAATTGAGGTATTCTATTTTATTAAATATCCAATCTCTCAATCGTTTAAGGTCTTTATATAATATTAGTGGAGATTTTAAAATATTCATAGGAATTGCTTTTAATATTTTAATTAATTGTGATAAACTTCTAAGATGTATTGCAAGTCCTAAGAGAATTGTAAATGCTGATGCTCCTAATGCAAAATAATAATATGCTTGAATAAATTCAAAATATTGCATAACTTTAGAATAAGTAATAATTCCAAGTGGTGTTTGTATAGGGGCAATATTCCACCATAAGTTCACAGGATTAACTGTAGTAATTGCAACACCTATTGTTCCTATAATTACAGTTAAAAATGTAAATATATTTAATGCTATATTTCCAATTTTTTTAAAATTCGGCAGTCTTAATTTCATGTTTTGGTCCTCTTAGCTAGTATATTCTCCTACAATTAGCATTATGGTTACGCTTCCTCCAATGAAGAAGGCAATTTTTATTATATCTATAGTTGACATATCCTCATTTATAACCTTTGATTTGAATATTGATACTAATTGTCTATATTATTATACTAACTTTTGGCTTTAAACTTCCGAAAAATACAATAAAATTAGCTTATTATTTGGGGATTTCAGTTAAATCTTGTCCAAATATATATGCATCAACTTTAGACAATATTACATCTTGACTCACTGCACCAACCATTTGATCTACTTGAGAACCATCTTTGAAAATTAATAGTGTAGGGAGAGACTTTATTTCATAAATTGATGCCATAACTGGATTCGCATCTACATCTAACTTACATACCTTTAATGTTCCTTCATAATCCTTACTAATCTTTTCTACGTATGGAGCAATCATTTTACAAGGACCACACCACGCTGCCCAGAAATCTATTAATACTGGTTTAGAAGATTCTATAACTTCGTCTCCAAAATTTTCATCATTTAATTCAATTACATTACTCATATTTAGTCCTCGTTTATGGTAGATTTGTATGCCATACTTCTGGTATAACATCATTAAATTCGCTTTCTGTAGAATCGTATCTATTTAAATATATGATTTCCTTACCAATCTCTCCATATTTTGGATGGTAATATAATACAAGTTGTCTTGGTTTATTGATTGCTTGAACTCTTTGCATAGCAAATTCATCTCCACCCTTCATGCAGCCACACAAATGTATTGCTCCTGTACCTATATCTATTTCATCTATTCGGTGAAAATGTCCCATCAATACTGTATCAAAGTATGTTGACATTCCTGATTGTTCAAGATTTTTAATCTCAAGATTTCTAATCTCATCTTCTAATCCTCTCCTGAATTGAAGTACATTTCTCATGTTTAACACACCTTTAGTAATAGCAGTACCACTACCAGCTCCATTTATAAAGTCTCCATGTGTTAAAAATATTTGTCTGTTAGCTACTTCTATTGTAGTTGAGAATGTTTTTGGAATATGGAATTCAATGTTATCTTGATTTCTGCAGAAAGCTGCAATCCATTGATATAACATATAATCCCAATCTTGATGCTTATCTTTCATAGGAGGTTTCCTAGTCATACGACCATGATTACCTACTACACAAGGAACTCTCATTTTATTGAAATGAGGAGCTAGAAACATTAGAGCTTGAGCAATAAGATTTGCTCCCCTAATCATTTGTCCCATACAATTGTCAACATTAGTTCTAGCAAGTTCTTCATGAATATCACCACTAATCATATCTCCAAGCATTGGAACCACAAGTTCGTCAACTTCTGCATAAGTTCTTCGCATTTCAGCAAGAGTTAATACTTGATTTGCCCATCCATAAAGCCTTCGGTTGAAGATGTCAATGTTGTAATGATTCAAACCTGCCATTTGATCACTTTCAACTCTATCTCCAACATGAGTATCAGTTAAAGGAGCAATCATACTTTGAGCACTGTTACCCTTAGTTTTTCCTGAAGGCTTTCGAATCTTCACTTTTTTAGCTTTATTAAATGCAGGTGCTAATTTAATAATTGATTCTTCAAAGATTTCTTGTTTAGCTTGATCTTTGATTGTAGTCTCATATAATTTTTTGAAATACCTAGATTCCGCTTTATAGGTTTCTGCTTTTTTACTCATCTTAATATGATAAGTAGGGTCTACTTCAGGATCTAATAGTTCATCTTCTTGATCTAAATAAACCTCTTTGTCGTACCATCTTTGAATGTTGGTTCGGTGTATTTCTATCCCGAATGCTGATTTTAGCCATTCCGATAGACTTGTCCACGTTGTTCCCGCTTGTCTTCTTCTTACCAGTTCTGATTGTGCCTTTACCGGTATCTTTGTCTCTCCTTTGTTCCACATGTTTGCTCCTTGCTAATTTTAGTATTATTTGTCTTCCACACTGCACACATTTTAAATCATTGTCTTCATCAAAGATTATAAAACCACCACATCTATCACATTTATTTTTAGTGCTTCTATTATATTTTATCACATATTTTGGATTTGTCAAGCTATTTGATACCTTTCAACACCTGTGGAGTGTACCACATGTTGTCCCCCTTTTCTAAATATTGTTCTATATTATTATACTAGATTTTGAGGAGTATTTCCTCTATTCATCTGTAGAATATGTTTCTTTTTGTCCTTTAGGATGCACTACTTCTTTTACATGCTTTTCTTCTTCAATCATGTCTTCTTCTTTTTCATCCTCATCTTCATCAAGTACTTCTCTTTCTTGAAAAGTTGTTTGAGTAGCTGCCCCACCTACTTCTTTATCTATAGTTAGATATTTGTCTATAAATTTATCTAATTCATCCTTTTTTATTTCAGGATTATCATCAATATTATCCATCTTGCCTCCTCTTTTATAAGGATTAGAATCATCAGCTGATGGAGATAAACCTTTTAAAGTAACTAATTCAGGTGTATCTGCTGACATAGTTTCATCTTCAGTTGAATGATCTCTACCTTCTTTTCTAGATTTATCATCTAAATTTCTAATCTTTTGTTCCATATCTTTTTGTTCAATCACTGCTGATTCATCTTCTTCATGATTAATTTCACCTTTAAATTCAGAAACTTTTGGAGGTTCTTCATTACTATTAGGTTTCTTCCAATCTAATTGTTTCCTACCTAAATTGCCCCCATAACCTCTAGTTGGATATTCTGCTTTTCTAACAGAATCAACTAATTGAATTAATGCGTCAGATGTTAATTTACTTTTTTCTACTGATTTAGGCACAGGACTAAATTCTCTAAGAAATGCATCTAATCTTTCAATACCACTCTTCTTTGTTTTTGGTTTTCTGATGTGAGGTCTACGTCTTTTAGAACCTCCACCACCATAAGTAGGAGTAAATATACCTGAATCGGTAGATGTGAATACAGTTCCACCACCATCTCCAAAGCTTCCAGAAGTGGCAGCTCCTCCTCCTTCTTTTAATAATTTTAATAATTTATTAAGTGTTTTATTCTTCTTCTTCATCAGTATCTTCCTCCCGTCTCTTATTTGAGGCTGATGGGGCGTAACTTATTGTATTAGTAGCATTTGAGGGTAATGGAGCAAAGGTAGCCTTTTCAACATGACTTACTCCTGTTGAGTCTAAATGTGCTACGAAATCTGTATTTCCTTGAATGAACCACATTTTAGAACTATCTGGACTAAAAGATTTAATCATAGGAGATATATATCCTTTATCCGCTAATCCTTCAATCCATGTTTTAGTATAATATTTTGGTCTAGGTCTCATATGAGGTGGAATTTTATCTAACCCATAGTTCCTATCTTCCTCTTTCTCTTTCCTATTTTCAAAATAAGTGTCTATATCTTTCTCTTTTTTCCTAGTTGGATCAAATTCTTTGCCATCATAGGCTTTATCTAATTGTACAGTTTTAAGTGGAACTTTCTCATATTTTTTTGTGCCTGTTAATTCTCCCATTCTATTTTGATAGTCATTTGAAAGTTTTTTGTTTTCGTTATCTACTTGATCTTTTATTAAAACTTGATTGTTATTTTCATCAACATAAGAAAATGAACTTGGCATAATATAAGACTTTAAAGTCATATCAGTGTTCCAAAATTCACCTTTAGTATCTGGGTGATTTAATTGTCTTGCTGCATCAGTAGCCATTCGTTTTTGAAAGTCTTGAAAATCTCCCTTTGTCTTTATAAAAGATAAATTTTTTGCTTTCTCAATAAATTCAGTAACATTTTTAATTGTCATAGTAGTTGCTTTTCTATGTCTAAAATTATGATTTTTTATTACATGACCCTTAGCAACTTTCATAATCTTATTGTGATAGTCCTTTACGCCATCTTCATCATAAAATTTACCATTTTGTTCAAACACAAAATCATCATCCTTCTTAGTTTTCAATACAGTTGTTAAACCTTTTGCTAATCCTTTATGTTTAAAAGAACCAGATTGAATAGTTTTATTTTTTCCCGGAAAATTATATCTAATTGTATCACCTTTTATTGATATGTGTTTCTTTTTAAATGTAGAAGTTGCATATGACTCTGCTACTTTAGGATCTTTTATTTTTTTAATTGCATCAGCAGGATTCCCTATCCTAAGCCCTGTTTCCATCATTATACCTGTAATTAAAGCTCTTACATCAGGTGTTTCACTATTATATTGTTTATCAAGTTCTGTAGTTAATAAAGGTAATTGTTTTCGTAGAGCTTTTAGTTGATATTCTTTTTGAATATCTTTTATTGCTATAATTTCTGGGTCGGTCATTCCCGGACCGTGAGATCTACTTAGATTTCCTGTAGCTTTATTTTTACCTTTATGTAGAAATTCATCATATGGATCATGGCTTATATGCATATCATGTATACCCCATGGAACCTTTTTACCCTTTTTACCTTCACCTGTGAAGTGTTTATGTGTATCATGATTGTCATCTTCGTGAGCTAATCTAACACCAGTAATAAATTTGTCACCCTTTTTGGTTTCTGTCATTGAGTTAGGATCGAAAGGATCATGTCCATGAGTTTTTATAGGGAATTTTCCAAAATACATAGAGTTAGGATCTGTGACCATACCACCTTCAGATTGAGGTACATTTTCCCAACCCGGTCTACACCATCGTGTAACTTCCTTACCATTTTTATCTGTAAGTTTTCTTGGAACTAACTTTAAGTTACGTCTTTTATTATCAAATAATTCACTTTGTTTATTTTCTATTGATTCTCTATGGGCTACTTTATCTACTTTCCAAGAAACCTCACCAGTTTCTGGATGTATATCTATCCCATCATCATCAGCTTTTAATATATTTAACCAATTTTTTAAAACATTATTGGATTTTTTTGTGAAAGTTGAATTGTATGCTTTTGCTCTTTTTAAAGCTGTCTCTTTATCAGATTGTTTTAATTCACCTTCAATAACTAAAGTATTGAGATAGTCTTTAATTTGTCCTATCTGTTGCCCACCACCTTTTCTATTAGGTTTAATATCAAGTTCATCCATTATTTCTTTACCACTTAATGGAGAAAGATTAGAGGAACCTTCACCTTCAGCTTCTACAGGCTCTAAATTATCAATTCTATCTTGAAAGTTTACAATATGTGAAGTATCTGCATCTGTATTTCCTTCTTTACCAACTTCATGAGCAGTAGCTAAGTAATTTAATTTCGCTACGTCATCTCTTAATTTAAGTTGTATTCTTCTATGATCTCCTTCTGTTTTAGCAGTTTTAGGAGAAGTGTGGTGTTGAACTAATTTTCTAACTGTATCTACAATATCAGCAGGAAAACGTAACATATTAAGTCCTTCTTCAGTTAATTGAGCCCCCACTCCTTCATAGTTATTAAACGAACTATTATTTTTATCGGCAGTTGCAGGTTTTCCAACATTGTGATATAATATTGCAAGTCTGGTAGTTAAATCAGGATATTTTTCATCTTGTTTAATATGATGTTCTAAAGCTTTCATTGTATGATTCCAGACATCATTATCATGTCCATCCATATTTTGAACAAATCCAACTGTTCTTTGCAAAGCTGGGTCAATATATTTTAAAATATCATTTTCTTTTAGAAAGTTTAATCCTTTAGTTGGATCTTTTGAAAATAATATAAGTCCAAGTTCTTTTCCAATTCTTTCTTTTGGTAAATCCTCAAGTAAACTTCTATGTTTTTTAATAGCATCAGTAACTGAACTATGGGGTTTTAAATTTAACTGCCCAATAAATCGTGCTGCTCTAAACATTCTTAAAGGATCATCTTTAAAAACTTTATCACTATCATCTTTAGGTGATCTTAAAATTCCTTCTTTTAAATCTTTACGTCCCCCAAAAGGATCAATAACTTCTCCATTAGGTTTTTGAGCCATTGCATTTATAGTGAAATCTCTTCTGACTAATTCAGTTTCGATATCTGTGTCCGTACTTAAAATATCAATCAATTGGTTTTTACCTAAATTGGCAGTAACTAAATTAGGTAAATTTTTACCACCTTGATAGAATTTTGTTTTAACGGTTTTAAGAGCTGCTTCTACATCTTTTTTAGGACTAAAAGTAATTACATCTACATCTTTTGGAGCTTTTCCTAATATAGAATCTCTAACTGAACCTCCAACTAAATAAATTGGAACTTTAGAATCAAAATTATTTAACCATTCATTTACAAACTCAGGAACTTCTGGCTTCACATACACAGTAGTTCTACGTTCAAATGGAAGCCCTTGTTTAGGGTGAACAGTTTCAGAAATTTTTTTGGGGATTAAGCCCTCTCTACCTTGTTTCTGTATCCAAACCATATTATCTCCTAATAATCATGTTCTTCATCTTCAACTTCTTCCACATGTGAATATTCATCTTCTTCATCTTCTTCATCTTCTTCATCTTCTGCTTTTTCCTTTGGTTTATAGTCAAGAAGTTCATCTAAATCTTTAAATCCACGGATACTTTTTTCCATTTCTTCGCCTTCTTCACCACCTTCTTCACCAGCTCCCTCTTCAATAGCTGATTGCATTTGAGCCATTTCAGCCTGCTGTTTAGCCTGTTCAATTTGCTGCTGTTGTTGTTCTAATTGCATTGCTTGTTGTTCTCCTTGCATCTTAGCTGCTGGAACTGCTTCTCCACTAACTAGAAATTCAGCCTCTTTTATATCTACTTCAGGGTCTTTCAACTCAATAGTAAAGCCTAATTGTGCTAATTGATTTGCAATTGCAACTTTTTGTTGAGCATGGGAAATAATAGTTGCTTCAGCTTTTTCTTCAGGTTGTGGTAATTCAATTTCCCAATCTGTAATTCCAAAAGCTCTAAACAATTCAGGAAAAATTTTGTCGTGGAATAGTCTTTGATCTGATTCTACCACTCTACTCATTACTGTTAAGTTTTGTGTAGTGTTTGATAAACCACCAAATGCTTCAGGTGTTCCTTGCCATGTAGGAGATACTCCCCACATAGATGCAATTCTTTCTCTAATTTCTTGTTTAATTGGCATATAGTCCATCTCTTGAAGAGTGTGGAACAATCTTACCATATCAACTCTACCTCTATTGTTTCTAGATGATACTGCTACCATAGGAATAAAGTTTGGATCAAGTCTAGTTTGAGCTGCAATATGAGCTCTTTCTCTTCTCAAACTCTCAGGATCATCAGTAGTTACCATAATCATAGAGGCTGGCATTTTTCTTTCAAAGAAATATCTATATAAATTTTTATCCATACCTATTAGAGTCAATGCTTTTTCAAACACTGTTAAAATAGGAGACCATCCATAAGTTTCAGATGGTGAGAATTTAGATAAATGTATTACTTCTGAATCTGCCAAATACATATGTTGATTCCTGTGATAGTATTTATACATTGCAGGAATTCTTTTATATCCTTTTTTAGATTTGCCCGGTTCTTCAGCTATATCAGTTCTGTCTAATGGACAAATAAAATGAGCATTTTTTGGAAGTCCGGCAGCATCTAAATCAAACTCTACTAAAGCTGGGTTTAAACGTCTTATTTCTTTAACTTTAGCACCGATTTTACCATCACCCAACTCTTCATATTCTTTAGCTAAATATAAAAATCCATCATCAATTGAATTAACATCAAAATGGAATTGTCTTAATACTTCTTCTAAACTTTGGTCAAATACATTCGCATCAGTTAAAAATCTACTAAATCTAGTTAGTTGAGCTTTATCTGGGTTTTTAACTATTGGGACAATTTTCATACCCCTTCTAAATACTTCACCTGTAATATGTGTTAATGGACCTCTAATTTCTTGTACAGAAAAAGTAATAGTCTGTAAATCCATTACAAGTTGTTGGCGATACGCCATTTGATGTCGAACCCATGTATTGACTACATGATCCAACCCAATAGTAGGAGCTTGTCCAGTATCCCCAGCAGATTTCATAAGCTGTAACATATTAATCTGTTCGTTCAAATTTGAAATAGTCTTAGCTACTTGAGGCACATCTGGAAGAAATTCTGATATTTTAGCCATATTTTTTACTTATCCTCGCTAATTTTTTCAACATCAGCCATACCTGCTAAATTAATAATTGCCTGAATAGCTCTGTCTTTTATTGCATAATTCTCTGAGTACTGAGGTTTTTTTGGTTCCTCTTTATATTTTACTACATTTCCTTCGATTTTCGACAGTTTTTCGTGTAATTCTTGATTTTCACGCTCTAAGGCGAGTAAATCATCCTCATTTACATTATTTCCACCTAATGAAGCGTTTTCTAACACACCAAGCCTAGTTGCCTCTTTAATTAAAGCAATAAATGCTGCCTCTGTAATAATTTGTACTGCATCGTTATCATCTGGAATGTCATCTTCTGCATCTAAATCTTTTAATGCATCACTCCACGAATCTAATATTCTCCAAGTCTTAGTTGCTTCATCTTTTAAAGCAACATATTGGATATCTCTATCTCTTAATAAACTTCCTATAGCCATAATTGACCTCCTATTTTCTATACTTTACTGTTTATTTTTATTTTATGCCACATGACACATGCTCCACCCACATGTTTTACAGGTCTCACAACCTGACTCCATAATAATTTGAGGAGACTCACAACAATCAGATGAAATAGGTTTAAAGGGGATTTGTATAGAATTGAAAAAATTTAATTGATCATTCACAATTTCTTCTTTTTCTTCTGTTCCTTTAACCAAAACTTCTTTTTCTCTACTTCCTGCTCTATAGACTGTAATACCTTTACAACCAAGTTTCCAAGCTGATAAGTAAGCTGACTCAACATTATTGATGGATGCTTCATTAGGAAAATTAATTGTTTTTGAGATTCCAGAATCACAATCTTCCTGAAAAACTGCTTGCATTTCAACGTGATCTTCTGCAGATATTTCTGGAGCTGTGACATATATTTCTTTAGCCCATGTTGGTACATCATCTCTAGTCTGTAATGACCCTCCTTGAGATAGGTGCTCCATTAAATCTTCTGAATAGAAGTCATGTGCTTTAGCATCTGTCTCAAAATATTTATTTATATAATATAAAGTTTGTCCTTCTAATATATTAGATTTTTTCCAAGCCAATGCAAAAGTTGGCTCAATTCCACTAGAAGTATCTGCTAACATAGAGATAGTTCCTGTAGGTGCAACTGTTAGACGACAAGCATTTCTATATTTCTCATCTTCACCATAGTTACTTTTATCCCATGCAGGAAAAGTACCTCGTTCTTTAGCTAACTTAATTGATTGTTTATTAGCTTTGTCTCTGATAAAAGACATAATATCTTTACCTAATTTATGTCCTTCTATACTATTATACTTAATTTTCAGCTGAATTAACAAATCTGCAAATCCCATAACACCTAAACCTATTTTTCTAGTAGCTTTAGTCATTTTTTCTATTTCTGGCGTTGCATATTCATTAGCATCAATTACGTTATCTAAAAAATGTACAGAAGTTTTTACAGATCTTTCTAATTCTGACCAATCAACATTATTTTCATCTTCATTATAAAATTTTGCTAAATTAATAGAACCTAAATTACATGATTCATTTCCTAATAATGGTTGTTCACCACATGGATTAGTCGCAATCATTTCACCATATTCTTCTTTAACATGATTATCTTTATTTATATTATCTAAAAATACCATGCCCGGTTCTCCGTTTCTCCAAGCCCCATAAATAATTTTATTGAATACTGTTTTAGCATTTAGTTGTTCAACAACCTCATTATTTTTTGGATTTATTAAATTATAATCCGAATTAGATTCTACTGCCTTCATAAAATTAGCATCTACTCCAACTGAAATATTAAAATTGTGTATTTCACCCTCTACTTTTTTACAATCTATAAATTCTAAGATATCAGGATGATATATTGACATTACTGCCATATTTGCACCATCTCTTTTTCCACCTTGAGTAATCATAGATGATACTCTAGAAAGTGTTTTTAAAACTTGTATTGGTCCACAAGCAATTCCATGAGTTGTCTTTATCCGATCACCTCTTGGTCGTAATTTAGAAAGAGAAAACCCAGTTCCTCCCCCAAATTTTTGAACCATAGCAATGTCATGTGCTGTTTTCATGATACCTTCCATACTATCTTCTAAAGGTAAGACAAAACATGCAGATAAAGTTCCTTGATTAGTTCCTGCATTCATTAGAGTTGGTGAGTTGGGGATAAATTTTAAGTCTTTCATTATATCTATAAAATCTATCGCAGTCATAGATGCTTCTGGAGCCATTCGTCCATACAACATATCAAGTTTAGCAATCGCTATTCCTACCCTTTTAAACATTTCTTCTGCGTTTTCAATAATTTTGTTGTCTTCATCTTTTAAATAGTATCGGCTTGTTGCTACTGTTTCCGCCTGTTGTGTTAATTGCGTAACCAATTTAATTCTCCTTCTATCCTCTGTAACCACAGTACAGACATAAATTTTTTTCTTCAACCCAGAAATTGGGCATACATACCAACTCATCGCAGTTGGGATTTGGGGCTTTTTGTTTTTCTTGCTTATCTTTATTATACTCATTTCCTGTCCATTTTGACAGGTCTGGTAATTTTGCTTCTTCTTGTACTGTATTCTTTTCTTCAGGCGACACTGCTTCCAACCAATCAGTCAAACTTCCTAAGCTTTCATATTTATAAACAGTTGTTTCATAACATGCTTGTAATGCCATAGCAATCGAAAAGAATGCATCTCCATGACCCATTGGAGTCTCAGGAGCTTTTAAGTCATTACTCACAGAAAGAATCTGTTGTTTTTGTCTTTCATCTTTTATTAAATGTAAATTATCTGAATGAGTATATTCTTCAAATATTTGTGCCATAGTTCTTTTACTTTTTTGTGAAAAGGTCATAGAATGCCACACAGGATCTAATCCTCTATCTTCAAGTTCTCCTCTTGTATTATCTATATATCCTTTATGTAAACTAAAGTTTTCTGCTACCTCATTTAAATATTGTATTTGTTTTGAATAGTCCCAACCATCTAACCATGATTGATGGACTTGTTCAATCTTTTCATCTCTTCTTCTAAAAATTACTAAGTGTGATGGGTGTCTTTTCTTACCCACATCAAATCCAGCAAAAAGTTGATCACCAGCTTCCATTTTAAAAGGTTGATGGACTGATACACTTCGTAAAGTTTCATCTTCACATTTAACTATATCTTCTTCATGAAAATATGCCTCAGTTGAAAAATGAGGTACTAGTAAAAACTCTGAAGCAAATGATTTAGGTCTTGCTTTTTGTTGTTCTAATAACCATTTTTCATTATACAATTCTGGCATCAACACTTTTCTATCGGGTGTTGGATCGAGAGCTGGTAATACTCTTGATTTAAATCTTTCATCTTTTTGTAAATTACTTAATAAGTCTCCGGGCATCATAGGAGTACCTAATACAATTACTGGTACACCCTTTAAAGGAATGAACATACTTTCCGTCATAAAATGATCTTCTACTTTTGTTATCTGTCCAGTATTTAAAGGATTCTCAGGATCACGCAATACATCATCGGCAATTAAAGCTCCATTAACATGCATACCACGTTTGAAAGAGAATAAACCACCATGCATTATCTCCATAGGTTTTTTATTAACATAATATCTAAATGAATAATCTGCCTTTGGAGAACGATTATCCATAAGTTCTGTCAAAATAGGATTTCTACTTACAGCTTTATTTATTTCAGACAAATGATATCTCGCCATACCATCACTGTATGACAAATATAAAACAGAACAATCTCTTTTAGCCTTTAAAAGTCTCCATACACTAAAAGCATGCCCTAATACAGTCGATTTAAAATGAAATCGTGGTAATACTGCAACATAATTCAGACCTGTTTCTAAACATTCCTCTATATCTTCAGCTAAAACACCTACATGCCAAGCTCCAAAATACTCAGGGTTGTCAAAACTCTGTGACCAAACATCTCTAAGAAACTCATAAAAGCTTCCAACTTGATAACTAACATTTCCAGTAGTTAATCCATCAGCTAATCTACTAAATGCATCTTGAAATGTAACTGCCTCTTGCTGTTTTTTACTGAATGTCATCTCTTTCCTGTACTAATGTTTTAATTTGGTTGCAATTTTAGTTAATACTTGTTGATCTGATATCTCATCAACTAATACATTAAGAACATCTTGAACAAATTGTAGATTTACCATTCCTTCAATTGTTTTACGTTCTCCTTGTATTCCTATATCCAAAGCTTTAACTGCATCAAAAGCTCTATCAAACTCTAAAGTATCTAATTCAGAACTTGCTTTTTCTCTTACATTTTGATATGTATCCAAATGTTCTGTTTGAAGTCTTGCAAGTCTTTGACTATGTTTTTCTTTTACTATCTCTTTTGATTTAGTAGTCATAGCCGCATTTTCACCTTTCCAATTATATTGTCTTGCCCAAGCATAAATAGTTGGGGCTTTAACATCTGTTTGAAATTGTTTATTTACGGATTCCGCAATCTGAGCTCCAGTTTTATTATCTAAATACAATTCTAAAGCTGCTAATTTTATTTCTTCGGGATAATTCTTAGGCATTATTTACCCTTCCATTCAGTGCCAAAGGCAGCCGAATCAGTAAAATTTTGATCAGCACTTTGAGATTCAATGCTTCCACCATAAGGGGTTCCATCACTTTGTAAAAGCCTACTCATATCTACAGTACCTGTTTTATTAGTTGCTGCGTTAAAACATTCAGGAACTTTCTGTTTTGCTCCAGTTGTACCAATAATAGTTTTAAATCTTATGGCTATTTCATTTTTATCAGTTCCACATACACCTTTAAAGGATTCATCTTTTGTACCAATAGATTGATATTGAGGATTATTTAATATAGTTCCTATTTTTCTACTAGCTCCTTTTGGAGTCTCATTGTGTAGACAATCATAATAATCACACCATACGACCTTAGCATACTTCTCTTTAAACTTTTTAACAGTCATACCTTTTGGTAAACTATCTTTAGGTTTCTCTACCTTCTTTTCAACTTTCTCATGATAATAAAAAGTTGGTTTATCATTTACTTTTTTATAATTACTGGGTATTGCCATTTTCTTTTCCCTCCTTTAAACCATATAAAGCAATGCAAGCTGCATCTGCAAAATCTTGTTCCTCAAAATTATCACCCCATTTTTCAATTGCAAAAGACATAATATCGGATTTGGAACAATTTCCTTTACCTACTACCTCTTTCTTCCATTTAGTGTTATCCACCAATTGACAAGGTGTTCTATATTTATTGCAAGTAAGTTGAACCCCACCGACAACTCTAGCTATTTCAATTGTAGATTTTGGATTTTGTATGTAAATTGCAGCTTCAACAAAAGCTTTCTCTACTTTTATTTTACTTAATATCCCATCAAAATTATCAGTTATTTTAACAAATCTTATATCAAAATCTTCCTTATATTTACCTGTTTTAAATCGTGTTACAATTTCTTCTTTATCATTTAATACTACGCCATGTACAGTTCTAGATGAACAATCCAATCCTAATATCATTTCTCACCTCCATATGTTCTTAGAGCTACAATTCTGCTTATAGTATTATATGCAGTTGTATATGTATTTAATAAACCTGCAAGTTCTCTCACAGCTATTTCTTTTTCAATTATTTCTTTTCTCCTATTTTCAAGTCCGGGATATTTGCTAAATATTTCACCCCTAATTTCTTCTTTTACAGGTTTCTTTTTACCTTCATTTTCTCTTTCTTGATATAGGGTAAACATAGCTTTTGAATAACCTTCTTCAAAGGCTGCTTCTAAAGCGTTTCTTTCTGATTCTCTTCTAGAAATTTCAGTTTCCAAATATGCTTTGTAACTACTATACATAACTAGATATTCTTCTAGCTTTGCATTACCAGCATTATATACATCAGAAAATATTAAATCTGTTCTTTCTGATTTATCTACTGTTAATTCGGGAATCATTAATTCATTGATTGATTTCCTAGCTCTCCCTAAAGCTTTTATGGGAGTCCATTTTTCATCTTCCATTATACCTCCTTGCATTTACACCACTTATCACCTGTACATTTTTCAGGTAATTTAGTCATGTTCATAATGTTTAATAATCTTTCTATTATTCCATTCCATACATTTAGATCTAGTTCTTCTACAAATGCTTTTAATTTTTGATCATTCTTATTCTCATATAATACAATACCATGTGTTACAGGAAATTTTGCTGTAGCGTTGTAAAGATTCATATAAGTCTGTAGTTGTAAAGCATGGTCTGGTTTAGCTTGTTTTAAATTTTCAAAACCTCTTGTATTTATAGATTTTAATTCAAGAGCTACAGATCCACCATATTTCTCATGTCTAATAAGAAAATCCATACGTCCTGAAATTGGAGGCATTTCATTTTTTAAAGAAATCTCTCTACCTTCTAAAATACCCATTCGTAAAAAATATTCATTCATTCTATCTTCTAATGAACCCCCATTATCAAATATCCTAGTCAAATTAGCATCTATAGTAGATGGTGGTAACATTCCTGTATATGCCATATATACATATCTATCACAAGTATTTGAAATTAATGAAGGAAAAAATACTCCATGTCTTGGAGGAGATTGTTTTTTTGTAAGTTGTGTTTCAAAAAATTTCAATAACCATCTATCTTGTTTACCATTAGGTTTTACGTTTGTTTTTTTCCCAAGCTGTTTAATGCCTGCCATAATTCCTCCTTAATATCCTCTTTAGTTTGAGACCTAATATGGATAACATGTTCTATTCCCATATCTTTTAATTCTATATCTCTTTGTCTATCTTTTTTTCGTAAATGTCCCATTACTCCATCAGCTTCTATAACTGTACTAATTTCATCAATATAAAAATCAACAGTATATTTGTCAAATGGGGCTTGAGTTTCGTATCGAAGTCCAGTTGAATCTAAAGCTTCTGCCACTTTTAATTCTTGTTCAGTATAATCTCTAGGAAACATCATTTATTAATTGCTCCTGTAATTCTGGTTTATCAATAAAGACTTGTTTAAGACCATTCATACCTTGAGCTCTTACATCATTATATGTATACCATGATCCTGCCTTTAGGACTAAACCTCGTTCAATACCTTCTCTAATAAAACTTTCTAAAATATCTATTCCACCTTCTACTCTAAATGGAACAGAAGCGGCTTTCCAATTCTGACCACCAACTTTAGTTTTTCGTAGTCTTACTTGCATATCAAATCCAACTTTCTCACCAGATTCTTCAATCCATCCATTTCTTCTAACTTCTAATAAGAAATGAGCAAAGAAAGATTGAGCTTTACCACCCGGCATGTTTGCTAATGCAGTAGGTCCCATACTAGCTCTAACCTGATTAATGCAAATTAAAGCAGTTCCACTATGTAGACTTGGTAATAGTCTTGGTAAAGACGAATTAACAAATCTTGCTTGCCAAGCCATAGGACTAAATGAAAAATCTTCATCCATATTTTGAGCAGGGACTAAACCTGCGATACTATCTAAAATAATCACATCTACTAATCCTGTTGTTGCTAATGCTTTAATAGTGTCCATAGCTTGCTCACCACTTGTTGGTTGACTAACTAATACTTTTCCTGCGTCTATTCCACATTTTGCCATCCAATCTGCATCCCAAGATAGTTCTGTATCAATCCATGCTGCTCTACCACCTTGTTTTTGTACTTGAGCAACTATTTGTGATGATAAATAAGACTTACCAACATTAGTTGGACCGTAAATTAAAGTCATTCGTTTCTTTGGTATACCACCACCAGTCAATGTATCAAGAGCAGGTATTCCAAAAGGAATTCTACCATAGTCAAAAACATTACTATCTCCCAGCGTTAAATTAAGATTTTTATCTTTTAATAAATCTTGGATTGCTTTTTCTGCATTGTCTTTCATTCTTGTCCCCTTGTTCTAATTGCTTCTGCCCAAGCAAAATATACAGCACAGGCTTGAATAATTTCTTCATACATATGTCCATCATCTTCTTCGTAAATAGCTCTGGCTACTTCACCATTCTCTTCAGTTGCAATTACATTCCAATACTGATCAGAATGGTTAGTTTGATCTCCATACATTTTATCTTGTCTTTCTCTTTCTTTAAGAACATCTTCTAGTACTACAGCTCTAATTACTTCACTCATTTGATTCCTCCAATATTTCATCCAAACTATTATCTAATTTATCCTTTACTGTTTTAAATATTTTATCAGCATACTCTTTAGATTTATTTAATTGTTCATCTAAGGGAAGTTCAGTATCAATATCATGTATATCTACATCCATTCTTCCATATTGATTTGTACTTAGATCACCTATCCTATAAGTAAACCCTAATTTTATTCCTACTTTAGCCATTTTTATAGCCCTCCTTTTTTTTCCTGTTCTTTGTACTTTTATTACCAGTAATATCAGACCATTTAAATCCTTCTTTTTTATATGCTTCATCTGGTCGTCTAGGTATGCGTTTTAAATCTTCATATAAAGCAGGATCAGTATTCTTAGCCTTCTCTATAGCCTCATTTAATGCTCCTATGCCATATTTATCTACACAGTTTCTCCATTTTCCGGGATTGAAATGATCTTCACTTTTTGGTTTTATATAATTTTTTATTAAATTTACAGCTTCTAAATATGGAAGTTTCGTTTTTCCACCATATGCTCTTGATTCTCTTTCAGTTTTTGCTCTATGATGTTTAAGACATAATAGTTGACATACTTTCATCTCTTTTACAATTCTTGATATGCTTCCCTTTTGAATTATCTGACTCATTTCAGATTTTTTATTTTTAGCATCTATATGATCAAATTCCAACCATGAAATTTCCGGACCTGTATAATTTTTCCTCCTAGGATTTCCATTAGTTTTTATTACTTCACCTGTATTATAAATTAAATAATATCCCCCTTCATCATCTTTTTGTCTATCTCTATTAAATGCATAATATGAAATGGGTCCTACTACGTCACATCCGGCAGCTTCACAACCTCTTGGACTTGTGTTACCATAGTGTTCTTCCCATGCAGTTATTTTTTTTGCGAAACGATGTACTCTCATGTGCCCATTTGTTTTTTCTAAGGTACCATTTTTATTAACTTTATAGTCCATGTTCCACAAATCATATGGTAACTTGTCTTTATACTTGTCATAAACTTCATCTTTATATTTAAGTTTATAAGTTTTTTGAGATGTACCATGATGATTAATATATGTACTTTCAACATTAAATTTATTATTATTTTTCATTTTTTATAACCCCTTTCTTTTCTTAACTTTTGGATTAATCTTAAAACTTCTGGATTTGAGATTAATCTAATATTTTCATGCTTCATATCAAAATCACCATTAGGTAGTTTTGGATAATCATCACTTTTAATTTTTTCCAATAAATATTCTTTATGGGTAATATTACATTTACTACATTCACCAGTTATAAATCCTTGAGGGGAATCAGGGGCACGTCTTTCTTTAAAAATAAAATAATGAGGATTACAAGTAAATTCCTCTAAAGTTTTCATACCATCATCAGTATCGATATAACTATTACTTTTAGACTTCTCCATTTTTTATTAGCTCCTTAGCTATTAGCATATCTATGTATTGTTTTGCTTTCTTTAAATCTTCAATTCCATTTTTTTGTTTCCATCTAGTTATATATTTTATTACATTACCTTCTGCAAAACCTAAATTGTTATCATGAATGTAATCAAAAGGTTGAATAGCAAGATTATAATGCTCAGGATCTATATCACTGTCAAGATCTGTTAATCCAACTTCAATATCTGCCATCTTATATTTATTATTATATAAATTTGCTGCCTCTTTCTCTTGTTTAATATGTTCTGCATCAGCCATTTCTTTTCTCTTTTTTTCAACTAAATAGTCTAATGGATCATGATTCATTTTGTCTACTCTTCCTTAATTTATTTAATTTCTTTTGTTGACGTTCTACACTTTTAGGTTCAAATTCTAAATGTTTTCTATAAGTTTCTAGAATACCTTCTTTTTGAACTTGTTTTGTAAAACGTCTTAATAATTTTTCAAAACTTTCGTCTTTTTTTAATTTAACTTCCATATTAGCTCCAATCTATACTATGTACTAATTCTTTTTCTTTTGCTGGTTCCTCAATAATAAAACCAATCTTATCGTTTTCAGGTTCAACCCAATTTAATTTATCATAATCTTCTTTAACTGCCCATGATGGATTACATAATTCTATATCCACCTCTAAAGGTATACCTAAAGAATTCTCAATTAATAAATCTCTTATTAAGGAAGGTAATTCATCTATTTCATCTTTATGAATCTCACAAATTATCTCATCATGTACTTGCAACAATAGATTACTTTTATAATTTTGTAAAAGCTTATGTACTTCTATCATTCTTTCATTAAGAATATCAGCACTTGTGCCTTGTACAAGATAATTTATTCCTTTATAACCTAAATTTCTAGGTATTTGGTAAACCCTACCATATTTATTCCTTATCTGCCCCACTCGTTCTACTTTTTTGACGACTGCATTAAAGAATTCTCTTGAACCCTTAATCCCATCAAAGTATCTTTTCTTATAATTAGATGCTTCTTGAGCAGGGACACCTAATTGTATACCTAATTTTTGATTTCCTATACCATAAATAGTTCCAAAAGTAATACTTTTTGCAGTTTGTCTAAACATTTTAAATGTATCATCATCTTCTGTAACATTAAATGCTAATTTTGCAGCCTCTCCATGAAAATCTACATTAGATTTAGTTAACATTTGATTAACTTCCTCATTTCGTAGATAACTTAAGAATACTCTTACTTCCATTTGTGAATAATCAAAAGAAACTAACCAATAATCATCTCTTGGAACAAATAAATTTCTAATTGATATCTGTCCTTCATTAGATTTATCGAAAGATTCATCTCCAACAAACGTCCAAGTGTTTAAAACCTCATCACTTAATCCTTCAACCCTACTTGTTTGACCTTTTGCGGCTAATGTTGCATTAATTCTACCTTTTAATTCTTCTTTATCAGTTTCAGTTAATTCTTTATCTATTAAATTAAAGTGGTTTCTAGGAATATTCTGTAAATTAGGATTCCTAGAAGATAATCTACCTGTTAAAGTACCCCAATTACAAAAAGTTGTATGTAGTTCATTCTTTACTAAAAAAGGTTCTAAATACGTAGATCTCAATTTCTCTAAAGCTCTATATTGTCGTACATATCCAGCAATAGGGTCATTTATTTGTACTAATGCGGCTTCATTCCACGATTGCTGCCCTTTTGCAGTCTTTTCAGGAGATAATATACCTCTATCATTTAATACTTCCCCTAATTGTTGTGTACTATTAAGATTAAATTCCTTTCCTGCAAGTTCTAAAACTCTATTTTGAATCTCATTTTTTCTTTCCTCTAATTTAATCATGGTTTCATGAACATATTTATTATCTATCCCAATTCCACACCCTTCCATAGCATATAAAACCTTAGTTAATTCAATCTGCATCTTCCAAACTTCTTTTTGATTAGACTTCTTTATCATATTTTGCCTATCATTGAAAAGTTTAGCAGTATAGAAAACATCTTTCTCACAATATGGTCCTAGTAAATCTACAGGAGCCATGGAGAAGTCCTTGTGCCATTTATTAGAACGTAAAACTTTTTTAGTTTCTAAATCATATGCACAATGAATCTCACCATATGCTCTTTTTATTGTGCTAGTAAGGTCTAAATCCTTAACTGTAGACGATTCTGTGAGTCTTACCATGGTAAGCACGTCTATAAGGTCTTTATCTCCTACTAGTAAACCTTCTTTTTCAAGGAATCGGAGATCGAACTTGATGTTATAACCAACAAGGTGTTTAGCTTTGTTAAGCCACGCAATTAAGGCTATTAAACACTCATTAGGAAGGTTGACTCCCACTTGTTGATGGCGGAAAGGGAAGTAGAACGAATCTACTTTGTTATCAAATCCAATCCCGATTCCACATATTTGATGATTACCATAGGAATCAAAACCATTTGTCTCCACATCCACTACTACTGTATGAGTACCTAGTGTTGGAAGTATTTTATTAAATGTATCTTGATCTCTAATTATCATTTAAAATAAATCATCCTCTGTATCATCAGTACTAAATGTACTAGTTTCACTTTCGCCTTCAGGTGATTTACCATATCTGTCCATGTAATAGTCCTTGATTGATGGTAATTCACTAATTTCAGACGTTTTGTCTTCAGGTATCTCTGATGCTCTAGTAGTTGCTGCAACAGTGTATGAAGTGTCATACATACCTGCACCTGTTCTTTTTATTCTAATTACACCTTTGTTTAATTCTCCCCAATCATTGTAAACATCTACAAGTTGGTTCCAGATGTAATCACTTCTTCCGAAGCCTAAAGGTACAACCTTAAAGTCATTTACGACTTGTTTGTACATTTTCTTACCACTTGGACCTTCAATTTCTTCCCAATCATCTACCTTTTTCTCAGCATGTATGATTTCATGAACGTAAGCCCAAAAAGCGAATTTGTGTGATGGTCTAGAATCAGATGGCACAGAACTTGTGTCTACTGAATCATCTGATAATAGATTAATCCATCTATTACCTGACCTGTATGTATACAGATAGATTTCATCTAATAAAGCGTCCCCTTCTTCTCCTGAAGCTACTGGAGTAAGAAACGCTTGGTCTCCGTCTTTAAACCAAATCTCTTTTCCAAAAGATTGATTATCTGATGGATTTAATACAGCTTCTCTTTTTTGCAAAATTTTTGCTATTCCTGACATATATCCTCCTATATTACCAATAATGTCTATTTGCTATTACTTCATTGAGTAATGCCTTGGAACGTACATCTTGTACGTCCTTATATTTTTTCGGTATCTTTATATATGATACCATAAAACTAGTCGATATGTCAAGCATTGCTCTCGATATCGCCCTTTGTCCTGCCTCGTCATTATCAAAACATAAGATAAATTCCTCTGTTCGTAATGACTTCAAAATGTCCAACTGTTTTCTAGAAGTAGTTGCTCCTAAAATAGCAACACTTGGATGCCCATTTTGAGTTAACCACATTGTATCAAGAGAACCTTCAGTTATACAGATGTATTTTTTAGGTTCTGTTAATTTATATGCTCCAAATATAACTTCAGATTTTCTCAATCCTTTAGAATACATATACTTTGGGATAGCATTTATCCTTCTAGTAACTGATCCTACAAGAGTTGACTCTAAATTATGTATTGGAATCACTAAATCTTGATATTCAGTAGTTCCACATCCCCATTCTCGTAAGATTTGTTCAGAAAAACCTCTTTCAAATATCCAACTTGGAAAAGTTGAAGTATCAGCTTCCATAAAATACTCTTCTCTTTGTTCAATAGTAGCTTGTAAATCATCAAAAATGTCAATGTTAAAATCCATTTGATTATCAAACAACATTTTTTCAAGCTCTACACCATTGCAATCTAAATATTTTTTTAAGAAACTTTTTAAGGTTCCCTGTCCACATCCTGCGAAGCAGATCCACACACCTTTATCAATGTTAATTGAACACGAAGCTACACCATCTTCATGAAATGGACACCTGATAGAAAATTCATCAAATTCTTCAGGTACGTCTATTCCTGTATCTAGTAATATTTGTGCCCAGTTTACCATTATGCTGCCTCTTTTATTTTTCTAATTACGTCCCAATACTCTTTCATTAATGCACTCTGTTCTGCCTTACTGATCTTCTTATCTTCAACTGCTTTTGCAGCAGTATCTATAAGCTGAACAACTTCAGGTATTACATCTGAGTACCTATTAAAGAGAGAGTAATATTTCATAATCATGCTTAAAACTTTCATATATCCTCCTTAAAAGTCTTCATTGTTATTCCAGACATCCTCATCTGTTTCTTCTATATATCCCTTATCAACATCCCAATCCATTATAGAACTATCAACTGAAAGGACTCCATCTCTATATTTTTGGTATTGGACTAATCTCTGATTCTCCTCATTCTCAACTCTACACATTGCCATTGCTACATCTGAAGATCTAATTAAAGCATCTCCAAATGCAACTTGATCCGCTCTAGGTGGCTCAAACATATTTGCAGCCTCTCTAGTAGCTTGTGTAGAAACGAATACAGGAGTATTAGTACTAAGAGCAAGAGTCTTCATACCATAAAACAATGAGTGGGATTGTTCCCACATTGCTTTTTTACCATCTCCCGATGATACTAAATAAATTCCATCTAAAACAACCAACTCAGGATTGTGTTTTCGTATTAATGCTGCAATACTTTCTAAAGAAATGCTACTTTCTCCTTGAATATGATCACAGATTAACAGTGGTCTTCCATTTAACTTCTGTAAAAATTCTTTATACTTATCTTCATCTATTGGTTGACCTGTTCTAAGAGCCGAGTGTGAGAAATTGTATCCCATCATCTTAGCTAAAACTACATCTGCTCTTAAACTAATAGCACTTACAGGCATTTCTGTTGAAATTAAAAGGGTTTTATGTCCATTCATCATAGCAGTAGCTGCGACTTGAATACACATCCATGTTTTACCAACTGTAGGTCTAGCAAACAGAGCAATTAACTCTCCCGGCATCCAACCAACACCTGTATTATTCAATGATTTAAATGGTGTAGGTATACCCATTATACCTTCGCCCATTTTTCGTTTTTTACTTCTACCTTCCCACTCTGAAAATCTATTCTCTGCATCTGTTTCATAGGAAATAACATCTTCATCATAAGTAACTTCGATATCATTTAAACTAGATTGAATGTGAGATAAAGCTTTTTTAGGGGTTTCTTTTAATAATTCTTTATTAGACTGAAATGCAGCAACAATGTTTCTAAATAAAACTTGATCTTTAAATGAATCAATTGCATAATCTAAATTGAGGCTATTAGCAGTTGGATCAATGGTAGGAAAATTTTCAACTAAAGTATCAGATGAAGGAAATGTTCCATAATCATCAAAATGTTTATTAATGAATTTAAAAGCATCTCCGTGTTTAGCGAAATCTTTTACTGGATGTTTGAATTTTTTTAATGCTTCTTTATTATCTAGATTTAAAATTATGCCAGATTCAATGTATTCATAACTTTGCATTCTACTCCTCTGCTATATATAGTACTCGGTTAGAATCAGTATGGACATAACATTTTACATCATTGTTATCAGCTACTTTGTCTGCTATTAATTTTGCACTTTCTAAGTTATTCGTTGTATCTATTGTCATTACTTTCTTAGTCTTATTATGTATACTTATAATTCTATAATTATTAATATTATTCTCTATATTAATTTTATCATAAGAATTGGATTTGTCAACCCCCTTGAACAACCCACCTTGTCTTTTACGCTTCATTAAAAATTTCCTGTAATTCTTTTTCAAGAGAAGCAAGACGCTTTTGATCAGTTGCAGTAGGCAACCATTTTGAATTTAAAATAGTAAAAGCTCTCCATTTCTTTTTAACTGAGGGGTTAGGAGAAGACATAATTGACCAATATAATTTAGGATCATGATCAGTAAGATAATACTTAATCCCATTAGTAAAATAATTAACAGAAATACCACTACCATTCCTAACTATGAAATTATACATAGCTGATAGAATCTCATATGTAGAATATTTATCTAAAAGAAGTTTTAGGGATCTTAATTCATTCCCAATAAAATTCTTAGGTTCATATTCTTGTTTATGTTTTCTAGAATATAGTGCTTTAAATTCTTCAAATAAATCTTTTGAATTATATAGACTTTTCTTCTTCGGTTTCTTCACCATAAAATATTGTCTCCACTTTAACTCTTAACTTTTGGCGAATTCTATATGAAGATTTAGTTAAATCTTCAGAAATTTCGTCCATTGTCCAACCTTCTAATCTTAATTCTATAAATCTTTTCTCTTGATCAGTTAAATTAAATTTGTTTAATTGATCTTTTAATTCTAATGTCTCCCATTCTTCTACATCAGAATGAGATATTGCTTTGCTTATTATTTCAGGTAATGAATTCGATTCATTATCATAAAAATTTTCATTATAACTAACAGTAATTGGTTTTCTTTGTGCTTTAGTAATTAGTGTTCTAATTGCATTCACCATAGTGGTATGTAAGTAGGTATGAAAGATAGTTCCTCTATTAGGATTAAATGCCTTAGCGGCTTTCATAATAGCCATTCTAAGTTCTTGTGCTAAATCCTCTCTATCATACCCACGTACATATGTTGTTTGAAGCATTTTATGAATTTTAGGTTCCCATTGCCTAATTAATTCATCATTTATCTCCATTATCCATCCATAGCCACGGTAATAACCTGTGGTTTTGCCTCCTTCGTCTTAGGCATGTTAATTGTTAAAATGCCATTCTTGTAGACTGAAGTAACTTTTTTACTATCTACACCATAATCTTTTACAGAGATTTCTCTCTTGTAAGATCCTGTTCTAATACCTTTATAAATATATGTACCTTTCTCTTCTTCGTTTTCAGCTGCTACATCCTTAGCTTCTATAACTAGAATGTCTTTATCTATAGTAACTGAAAGATTACCTTTTTCCACACCGGGTAAAGAAATCTTAACTTTATATGCATCTTTAGATTCCACAATATCTAGCGGATATTTTACGGTAGCCCTTGAAGCTGACCATTCTCTGTTCAAAAAATCTCCAAAAATATTAAATGGATCTGTACGGTTTGTTGTATATGCCAATGCCATATTTCCTCCTATATTTAGTTTAATAGGGTATAGTTTTACCCTTTTACTTAATTATATCATATAACTTGAATTTGTCAAGCTATTTTATTATTCTGACCTCGCTCTATTCCAACATTTTAAATCACAATAAGCATGTTTAGAACCTTTTTTTCCTGATTGGAATATTTCATGTCGTGATCTTCTGAACAAATTTTGACAATAATCACATTTTAATAACGGATATTGATAATTATATTTACATTTTTCACTACAAAATTTACGTCTTTTAACGAAAACCGTATTGCATTGTGGACAACTCTTCTGACTCTTTAATTTTCTTGGTGGGTTTGTCTGTAAATCTGCATTTTTTAAAACTTCATGAACCCAACCTACAGAAGCATTAATTTCTTTTGCAAGTTGATTGGTTGTCATAAAAGGATTTTGAAGTCTTTTCTTTATTATTTTAGCGGCAAGCTTCATTTAAAAGTCATCAATTGATGCTTCTCTTCTTTCATGATCTGTAACCTGATCAGTTATTAACTTTTTAAATTTTTCAGATAAATAATCTGCATCTACATCTCCATTTTCATCAACTCTTTTTATAGATGATGATGCTGCTACTATTCTTGTCCATTGTGCGTCTGTAAAAGACACTGTTACATCTGGCATTTTATCCTCCTTCTAAGCTAGCTATTCTAGCATCTAGTTCTTTTATTGCCGCAACTAAATGCGGTACTAATGAGTCAGTATTTATAAATTTAATATTGTCATAGATAATTGTTTCATCTTCTTCTACTTCATTTGATTGTCTATAACTATCATCTGTTCTTTTAATTAGTTTCATATCTGTAGTGTCTACGAAATCAGAAAAAGTATCTTCGTATTCACTAGCTAAAAATCCATGTACTTTATGATTGGGTATAGATGCTTCTGCATCTTTCCACTCATCTTTCCAGTTATATTCAACAGGATTTAATGTTTTTAAGACATCAGTTGCATTAGTAATTGAGGCTATATCTTGTTTTAATCTATCATCTGAAGTTGATGTCCATACTGTACCTGCAGTTGTTTTAGCAACACTTCCGGCAACTATGAAATTATATGAACCATTATAAGCTTGATTTATACCTGTGAAAAAGGCACCTCCAGCTTCTCTAAATTCTGCAAGTGTAGAACTCCCAACAACAATTCTCATAAGGTCAGCTGATGGATTGGTTATATATGTATCGGCATCATTTGCCCAAGTATATCCCCCACCAAAACTAGCAGCATCTCCCATATATAGATATTTACTTCCTAAAAATCCTGTAAGTGCTCCTCCAGTTGCTATACCAATAAAATTTGCACTATAAGTATAAAATCCTGTATCAGCATCACCATAAAAAGTCTGTGAGGGATACGTATAGCTTCCAGCACCAGCTGAATGATAATAAGCAAGTACTCCTTGCAATGGATTATAATATCCAATATAAGCATAATTACTACTAGACGCTCCTCCATAATCTATAATAGGTTCAAAATGAAGTCTATCATTTGTCGCATCAGTCCACATACACCAAAAACTTGAATTTGCATTTGCTGCTGCTGGAGTGACATGTTGTTGATTACTTGAAAAAGCTAGAGTATCATTACTACCTGCTGCTGAATCATATTTATATCTAAATGTCCCATAAGCACCTGTTTCATTTGCGTCTAAAGCTGCAGCGGATTGAAATCTAAACATTCCATCCCATCCATTTGCAGCTCTATATGAAGTGTCTCCGCTAAAATAGATATTCCCAGTTCCTCCATCACCTGACGCTAAAGTTAAATCATCATAAGCAGCAATTGTTAAATCCTCTGCATTACCAGCATTAGTTCTGAGAGCTGCTGCAGTTCCAGTGCCTGATCCTCCTGATGTAACAGCACTATCTAATGTAAGTTCAGCAGCAACAGCACCACCTGTATCAATTAGAGATAGGTTTGGAGTACTATCAGTTTCATCATCATAAATTTTCATAGTATCATTTTCAATAACAACTCGACGATTTCCTGAAATAGCAGTTTGAAATTTACTTCCTGTTATAACATGAGATCCACCTATAATAAGACCATCAGCATTTGCAGCTCCAGAAATATTAACTTCTGCAAGACCTGTGTCTGTTTTATAAGTTCCAGCATTATCACTAGCAGATCTAGCCCATCCTAGATATACGGTATCATCACTTTCAGTAGCTTCCCAATTTGCTTGTGTAACAATTCTAATTGCATCAGGATCATCTGGAGCCCAATATAAATAGTATGTACTAGCTACTTCATTTGCAAGACTAGATCCATCATAAGCATCCATATTTCCTGTATTTCCTGCAGCAATTTGATGTCTTTCACCATTACCTAATAATATAGGTCCTGCAGTCCATGCAATAGTTCTATAATTACTAGCTGAAAATTTAACTTTTGTATTAGCATTAGGAGCAACTCCAATTGGAAATGAGAATGCCATTTTTCCTTTACCAACAATATCACCATCTGCTCCTCTAGCATTACTAGATACGTTTGAGAATGTAATTTTAGGCATTTTACCTGCTACTGCAACATCTTTACCTACTACTTCAAATCTAGTATTCTGTACTCCCGGTGATTCTGAATAAGTAACTTTAGTAACTAAGAAATTACCTGATATATTTTCTACATTATTTTTAACAAATATAAAGTCTCCAGCTCTTATAGGTACATAAAATCTAATTTTACTACTACTAGTAAAAGGTACGGAAGCTCCTGCTAAATTTTGTGGGGCTGTTTCAACAGTTGCTGTAGTTGATGATACAGCAGTTACATAATTATAATGAGTAAAATGTGTCTTAGCTGCATTTGTAATACCTATAGTCATAGATGGTTTAAGTCCATATTTTCTAACATCTTTTGCTCCATAACCAAAGTTATTCCATGTTACAGTTGTAGTTGAATCTGAACCAGACATTGTATTATCTATATGATATGATGGGTATGAAGCTATATTAAAAGAGCCTCTAACAATTTCATTACCAGTTACTCCAGCTCTTGATAAAACTGTAGCTATTTTTCTTCTTAATGAATCATTTGTTCCTTCAGTACCCCATTGAGTCTTATAAGTTCTTTTAACCCCCGGAAATTTATTTCTATATCTTCCTGTAGTCGCAGTAAATAAACAATATGCTCCACTTGAAGCTCCTACTAATCTAAAAGAAGTTCCATCATCTGGAAATTTACTAGCATCTATATCACTAATCAATAAATATCCCTCGGATCCTGCATCAATGCTTTGATATTGAACTCTACATATATCATATTCCGTTCTAGTAACCCCATCTGCAGTATATAAATCTAACTGTTCTACTGCTCCTGTGCCATCTACTGCTGTTGTATCTGTCTCACTATCAAATTCTAATCCAGACCATTTAAAAGTGTCACTACCACTTTTTGTAATAGAAGTTACATTAATTACTTCAAAGTTTTTTGTTACTCTTGTTTCTTTTCCTCTAACACCAGTCATTGTTGCATCAGTAAAAATTTCATATTTAGGACGTTCAAAATCAAAGTTAGTTAACATTGGAAGTTTTTGACCTGTTTTAGCAAAACCTGATGCAGTAGGAAGTTCTACACTAAGTCCATATGTTTCGGGGTCTTTGTCCGGTCCCGGTCTTTCCCCTCGTTTAAAATAATTAAAATGTGGATCTGGGGGTGTTCTAGTATCATCTCCATTATTATCTACTGATGCAAAATTTGAATCTAAGTAATAATCATATCCATAAATAGCCGCTATTTTATTATTCTTTTGAGTAGATTGTGGATCTTCAACAGAAATATTTGCTATTTCTTGTAAAACATTTGAATCTGATCTAGAGTATCTAAGTGTATCAGCTTCAGGATATGTACCTGCAGATGTTTGAAGTCTATCTTCAGCATCAGTTCCTGTATCATTTATAGCTATTCCAATATCAACTGCAGAAGGTTTTGCCCAAGCATCTGCATTTATTAAGCTATCTTTAATTACATCAGATCGTTCAGTTGAACTAGTTACTGGAACATCACCAATTTCATCTACATAAAGCCCTCTTAATATTTCTAATTCATCTTTTATCTCTACAGTAGTTGTATATCCTTGAAAATTATTATATTCTTGTTGTATATCATAAAGTCTTCCATATAATAAAACAAGTTTACTATGAGCATCTACTAACATTACTCTCATAAAATCTGTAAATAAAGGACTTTGAGTTCCAGAATCACTACCAGATGGTAATGAAGTAAGTGTTCCTGTATAACTATCAGCATCAGCTGCTATATAATTAGGGATAGCATTAATTAATACAACTTTTGCACTAGCTGGACTATTTAATTTATGTTCAAAATCAACAGATATAATTGCACTTTTACCGTCTATATTTACAGCTTTAGTCCATTGGGCAGTACCACTAAAATTAGGGTTATCACCTTGCCAATAATATAATTCAACTTGTCTACCTGTTTGCATATGTTACTCCTAGAATATTGATGAATCTTTTCCTGAAGCAGTTTTAGCTACAAATTGAATAGCAAATTGCCACCTATCTTCTAATGCTGGTACTTGTGTAAAGTTACAGCTTTGAACTGCTACTTTATAGATTGATCCACCAGTTGTTTCAGTTGAACCACTACTTATTCTTTGAGTAGGATCACCTATATGTATTTCTAATGGAGTATCATCTGAATACATAGTTTCACAACAAAACTCTTCTAGAAAATTTTTATATGGAATATAATATTTAAGTGTATCTGCATTTCCATCATGACTATTTACTGCAACAGTATTATAAGTAACAGTAATTGATGCCATTGCTGCAAGACTAATACTATTAGATCCAGATGTATAAGCAGTACTAGTAACAGAATCAGTATCAGTTGTATTAGTTGTATCTGTTCCAAGATTATCTACTAGACCACTAATTGAAATAGATGGTCTAACTATACCTAAATCAATTAATTCAGGTTTATTTGTAGGAATAGGTACTTGAATAGGAGTACGTGCTAAGTTAACAGCTATATTTTCACATTTAAGTGCCAATCTAATGGTTGCTTTATCTGTAGCTGTATCTGAATGTGTTCCATTTCTTAATAATATTGCTAATGTATCTGACATAATATTTTATCCTCTTTAATTTTCATCGTAACCGAAATAATAAGTCGCTGATGGAGTAGGCGAAGCCTTTCGTTTATCTTTTTTAAGTTCTGTGCCACCATCATTCTGAGAATTATAAAGGGAAATATCATTTGGATCAGCCATTCCAGCTCCAATCATACCACCCTGCCTATTTGAACCTGTACCAGCGAAAATCCTAGACATGCCCGGTTGAACTTGAGAGCCTCCATAATCCATACCACCACCGAAGAATGAATAGTCACTGTAGCTACCTCTGACACCACCCATCTCCTTCATGGCTTTTTCACTCTTCTTGCTCTCTAGTATCGTATTAGTTATAGTCCAACTGTCTTGAATGGTAGGAGTTAACGGATGTGGCTTGACAGTACCCGGAGCTTCTAAAATTCCTAAAGATTGTAATAACTTTACAATTAAGTTTATTGATTCTCTAAAAGCTCCTATAACTGAAGTTACATCTGCATCCATGTACCAATCATATAATCCAGTTGCTTTAAAAGCTCCCATTAACATACCTTTAGCTGTTTCTCCTATTTTACTCCAAAAAGAACCATCTCCACTCCAGATATCTGAAAAGAATTTTTGTATTTTAGGAACCCATTTTTCAGCTAATGCTTGTGCCCATTCTCTAACTGGACCTATGAAACTAGCCATTTTTTTAAGTAATGGAATAATTAATGGTATTAAAAATGGTGCAATAAATACATCCACCAATGCTCCAATAATTTGTAAGATTGAGCTTACAGAACTTGTAAATACCTGTGACTGTTTTAGTAAAGAACCTACGCTTAAATTAATTCCCATTACGGATTTATTTTTAGTAAAAATACCCCAAAAAGTTCCTTTTGGTTTCAGTAAATCTTTAGCTGATTCAGCTAATAAAGCCATTGGAGCTCCAGCAGCACCACTACCAGCAACACTCATTTTAGCTCTAGCTCCCTGTGCTTGTTTCATTTCTTTCTTTACACCACCAGCATATCGCATCATGGCTCTTCCTATTCCGGGTTTCTCTGTTGTCATTTTTATTTAAGCCCCCCTATAGACCAGACTTAATTGATTTAGGTATCAAATAATTATACTTAATCCCATTAGTAAACCAGAATTTTGCAATTGGAGCTGCAGCGTCCCATGTTCTTTTAGATAAAGAAACTGCATCGTTTAACATGTTAGCAGAAGCTTCTTTATTTTTTTCAGTACCTTTAATATATCCATAAACAGATTTAGCTATACCGGTCATGGATATATAATCACTAGCTGTATCCAGCTTCTCAGCAGCTTCTTTTGGATTTTCTATCAGCCATGCACCAAAATTTTTAGCTGTTTCTACCGGATTAAAAAGTGCTTTAGTAGCGGCTTTTGAAAATTTTCTAATTTTCATACCTACTTTAAAAGCATCATAAGCTATCATAATCAGATTTCCTATTCCTTCTAAAGCACCTAGAAAGTCACCAAGAAATCCTGTTTGATCATCCCACCATTTGGCTAATCCACTACTGTCCCATAATATTTTTAATGTTTCAATTATTATCTCTGCACTCTTTCTTAACCAGTTACCATCACCACTCCATACAGCTTGTGCCATAGCTTTTATTTTAGGTACAGCATCAGCTGCAACTTCTTTAGCATAAGCAGATACTGCTGGAACCCAACTACCCATTTTTTTAGCTAGTGGTACGATAAGTGGAATTATAAAAGGAGCTATCGCTACGTCAATTAAAGCACCAATAATTTGTAATATACTTGTAACGGATGTGTTAAATGCCTGAGATTGTTTTAAAAATGCACCTACTCCAACATTAATACCTAATATACTTTTATTTCCGGTAAGTCCTTTCCAGAATAGACTAGTAGGTTTCTTTATAGCTTGAGCTATTAAGGCTAAAGGTGAAGACGCAACATTACCTGCAGCTGCAGATATACCACCTCTAACACCTCCTCCTGCTGCAGCACCCTGACGGTAATCAGCAAAGATTTTTCTATTCGCTTTTATTATTCTCTTTATTCTACCCGGAGCCATTTATTATCCTCCAAAATATTTAGCCATATTCTCATAGTTTGTATCTACATTTCCTTGCCCTTTATTATTTTGAGAGGCTTCGAGCAATGAAGCTGAAGTAGTTGATGCCAATCTTAACTCATGTATTGTTAAATTTTCTGCTACTTCCCAAGGAATGCCCATTTGCACTAATCTAAACATTGTTACCCAATAACCAATGTGTATACCTAATTTTTGATCTACTTTAGATCGTTGCCCTTTCAAATAAGCATCTACACTTTTTTTAAATCATCTATTCCTATATCTTCATCTTCATCTATTTTAGGCACTAGATTTTCTAATGCTTTTCCTAATCTAGAATCTATTGATATTAAAAATGCTTCAGTAGTTTTACCCCAAGGAGCTTCAATTATATATTCTTTTAGGAAAGATTTTACATAAGCATCTCCATTAAAAACTGTATCTCCTCTCTTACTTATCTGTACTGAATCAGATAATAACTTATTTTGTTTACTCCAGCTAATATCTTTCACTGTAACTTCAAATGAATCTCCAGTTTCTGGAATTTCTACTGTAACTTGTCTAGGTTCGTTAATTGTTTGATATTTTGTTAAATCAAATGTCATAATTTTTCTCCTTTTTTCTATTTTCTATTTTCTTTATGAATAAGTTCCTTGACTATCTACTACTGTAATTTGTAAATCTCTAAAAATCATATCTACATCTACTTGTAATGCAGACCCATCTCCTGAAACATTGTGTGGAGCACTTGTTATAAAAGCTCCTTGAGCATTAATACCGGTATTTGCGGTACCATCTCCCGGAATGTCAATTGTAATTGTATCATTAGTTCCTCTAGTAAATACTATTTGTACATTAAAACCTCTTGCTCCAGCTGCTTCCCCATAATTTCCTTCTAAAATTAATTGTTTAAATACTTCTAAAGCTCCAGTTGCTCCTGTATATGTAGTAGCAGTAGAGGCAACTGAATCTGGTAGTGCTAGAGTACAAGACATATTGTAAGATTTTCTACCTTCTCTTATTTCACTTGGTCCTCTATTTCTATCATACCTACCTGAAATATAATATCTAGGTTCAGTAGCATTATTAATAGTTATGCTAAAATTTCTTATTCTTGCAATTTCTGATCCAAATAATTTAACTACTCCTTGTGAAAAATAATATGGGTTATTTGAAGGGAAATCAACATCAGTAGATGTGATACTATTCATTGCAGCATATTTTGGCATACCAGCT
>Ga0098044_1000133_pt1 | contig 39761 bp, 27 predicted proteins | sample 10_taG_FD_75053 | JGI IMG/M metagenome (GOLD analysis project Ga0098044, IMG submission 75053) | Marine viral communities from the Subarctic Pacific Ocean - 10_ETSP_OMZ_AT15264 metaG | ecosystem: Environmental > Aquatic > Marine > Oceanic | place: Pacific Ocean | collected 2015-01-16 | reverse complement strand
TGAGGGTTCATGAAGGTTGCGGTCATTGGTTTTCTAAATTGGCGGAAATTTCTCCACATATCAATTATTATCATCAAGACATTTTTTCAACTGTAACACAAGAACATGTTAAAGAAAATATGGCAGAGTTGGGAGACACTTTTATTTTTTGCGATGGGGGAAACAAAATTCAAGAATTTAATATATATGCGCCTCTCATGAGGAAGGGTGATCGTATTGCTGTTCACGATTGGGGGCTTGAAATTCATTACCCCTCTATCCGACAGACTGCCGAGCGATACAATTTAATACCCGATGAACCATATGTTACATCGGCGCAAAATTTGGCAACTACTATTATGCCGTTTCGTAAGGCTTAGAGAAGGGAAATGAAAAAATATAATTTATTAATCCCAATGGCTGGCGCAGGGATGCGCTTTGTTAAGGCAGGGTACAAAGTGCCCAAACAGTTTCTATATGTGGATAGGAAACAATTGCTAGACGTTTCTTTGGACTGTTTTAATGTTGATGATTGTAATTTGATTTTTGTGGTTCGCGATGATCAAGTATCCAATTATAATATTGATAAGATATTGAAATCCAAATATGGAGAAGAAGTTCAGATTGTGGTTACAGATGGCTTAACAGAGGGTTCTGTGTGTAGTTGTTTGTTGGCACAAGAATTTATCGACAATGAACTGCCGCTTTTTATTCATACTTTAGATATTGAATTTTTTCCAAGAGTTGAGCCTCAAGCAATTCATGAAATGAATATTGATGGACTTCTTTTAACTTTCAAATCCAATTCGTCCAATTATAGTTATGCTCAAGTTGATGCGCGGGGCTTCGTGTGTCAGACTGCGGAAAAGAAGGTGATTAGTAAACAGGCGTGTGTGGGTATTTATTATTTTAAAAGTGGTTCCTTGTTTTGTCGAAATGCCGAGGAAATGATTAAACGAAATTTACGCACGAACAACGAATTTTATGTTTCTCCTTTATATAATCTTTTGATTGAAAAAAATATGCTCGTTAAAACACTACCTGTAGAAAAAATGCACATTTTTGGAACTCCCCAAGAATTTGAATTTTATAAAAACAACGTTATTAAAAAAATGGGTCAAAAGCCTATTGCGCTCTGTGCGGATCATTCGGGCTATCTAGTCAAAGAACTGTTTAAAAGGGAATTACAAAAAAGAGAAGTTGATTTTATAGACTATGGAACTGCATTGTCTAGTGATTGTGATTATAAGTATTTTATTGAACAGGCGGTCACGGCAAAACGTGATGGCGTGTGTGATTTTATTTTTGGCTTTTGCCGGTCAGGTCAGGGTGTAAACATGTGTGCTAATAAATTTATCGGTATCCGCTCGGCGTTGATTTATGATGCGTCTTCTGCCGAAATGGCAGTCCGTCATAATTGTGCAAACTTTTTCAGTTTTCCACAGCGCTTGTATATGGAATCTTCGTTGGTGCAACAAGTGGTTGAAATTTTGTTAAATAATACATTTGATGGTGGTCGTCATCAGGTTCGGATTCAGGGGTTGGAAAATGAAGGTATACAAGTTTGAAGACATGAAAGGTGGGTGGTTTGTGGGGGCTTTCGTGCCTTCTGTATTGCGAACCCCCCAATTCGAAGTTGGTTATCATTGTCATTCTAAGGATGATGAAACTTATAACCATTATCACAAAAATAGTACCGAGATTAATGTTATTATTCGCGGCGCAATGATTGTTAATAAGCGGCACTTGTCTGAAGGGGATATTTTTGTTTTTGAGCCATATGTTGTGTCTGAGGCGCAATTTTTAGAGGATACTGAATTAATCGTAGTGCGGGATTCTTCTGATCCAAATGATAAACATGGAGCATCATAAGGTCAGATGCCAGAAAACATTTCCACAATTAGAATGGGCTTAATAGGCAAAAAATACATAGATACTATTTTGTATGTAGATGCGATTTTTTTAGGTGAAACCACTCCTGTAAAAAAGAAAAGAAGCACCCTTGGGGGTTTTTATAATATTGTTAACTCTGGAGTTACCGGATTCGAATTTTGTTGTTATGAACAAGGTATTAAAGAAGCCACTATTATTTCCGAGATTATCCCCTCCCGGCGTTCGTCTTTCACTGTTGATGTGGGTGTGCCACCGCCCATAAAAGTAGACTTTGATAAACATGATTGGCTTCATATTGCATATGTTGATGATATTCCACCCAATTTATTAACAAAAGAGTTTTTTAAGACTAAGATAAGTCTGGATTTTTGTACAACTTCTGATCGAGAATTATACAAAAATATTATGAAACAGAGTACGCTGGTGTTTGATTCTAGGGAGCGCAAATATTTGTATAAAAACATTATTATCGACACCCCAATTGTTTTTCATGATGCAAGGGGTTGCGAATGCATAATAAATGGGGAAACTATTCATTCGGCATCTGTGAATACTTTGGATAATGTAAATGTTAACGGGTCAGGTGATGTTTTTGCTGCATTTTTTATAAGAGAGTTGTTATTAAAGAATGATATAAAAATCGCTACCGACAACGCAGCGACACTGACAACAAGTTGGCTGGAGGAGTTGAATTAATGAAAATTATTTCACATCGTGGGAACTTATGTGGTGCCCTTCCAGAAAAAGAGAACCATCCTTTATATATTGGAGAGGCTTTAAGACGGGGGTTTGAAGTAGAAATAGACGTGTGGCGCGTTGACGATAAATATTTTTTAGGACATGATAAACCAACTTATTTTGTTGATGATAATTTTTTTAATGAAAAGATGTGGGTTCATTGTAAAAATTTAGAAGCAGTAGAAGAAATGAGTCGAACCGCCTTTAATTGGTTTTGGCACCAAGAAGACAAAATTACTCTTACTAGCAAAGGAGTTGTTTGGTGTCATGCGGGCGTGATTGTGGAAAATGGGATTGTTGTAGAGTGTGGTAAGCCATTTCAAATATCAAAAAACGCTGCGGGGATCTGCACAGATTACCCGCTTGCATGGAACAAAATGAGATGAGCATTTTGGTTACAGGAAAAAATGGTAGTTTATCGAGGGATATGCAAGCGTATTTTGGAAATAGTTTGCTCGGACAAAAAATATTTTATTTGGGAAGAGAAGAACTTGACTTGACCAATCAATCCGATGTGGATAATTTTTTTAAAAGCGAGAAAGTAGAGTTTGTTTTACATACCGCAATCAAAGTTGGCAGGAGAACACATATCGACACTTATGAAGATTTTTATGAGAATCTTTTGATGTGGCATCATTTGTCACCTCACATTGACACATTAAAGCTTTTTGTTAATTTCGACAGTTCGTCTTCTTATGACCGCACCAAAGAAATTCATTTTCTGAAGGAGAGCGACGTTTTCCGTCGTCTTCCAAAGGATTTTTATGGGCTGGCTAAAAATATCATTTGCCGCTCTGGATTGCAGCGTTATTCAAATTTTTTGAATTTGCGGATCTTTATTTGTTTCAGCGAAAACGAAGCAGATGATCGAATGGTGAAAGGGAATATATTGAAATATTTAAAAGGCGAACCGCTGGTCATTTTTCAAAACCGATATATGGACTTTATGTACTCCTATGATATTTTAAAGGTTGTTTCACACGCTTTGAGAAACTATAAAAAATTTGGCAACAAGGATTATAATATGTGTCATGAACACAAGCTGACGTTGTTGGACGTAGCCCAGATGATCAACGACTTGTCAAATAAAAGTTCTCAGATTCTTGTGCAGAATACTGGTCATGCACTCCCTGTTACGGGTTGTCATCAAAAATTAGCCAAGCTCAGTTTGGATTTCTGTGGGGTGCAGACGGGCATTAAAAATGTTTATGAGGTTTTAAAAAAATGAAAATTGTCTATATAACGGGTTGTCTTGGATTCATGGGTTCTTATGTTACTAGAAAATGTCTGCAAAGGGGATGGCGCGTTCGTGGTGTTGATAAATGCACATACGTTGCTAACTTACATTTACTTAAGGAATTCGAAAATTTTGAAAACTTTTCTTTCGAAGCTGCGGACATTAAAGATTTAAAACATTTGTATGATTGTGATTATGTTATAAACATGGCTGCGGAATCGCATGTGGGAAATAGCATCATTCAAAGCGATGTATTTGTAAACAGTAATATTGTTGGTGTAAAAAACCTATTAGAACTCATTAGATACAAACCGACCAATATTACTAAAAGACCCATCTTTTTTCATTTTAGCACAGACGAGGTATACGGAGACATCGAGGAAAATGCACACACAGAACAGGATCTTCTGAAGCCGAGCAACCCCTATTCAGCCGCCAAAGCCGCCGCTGATATGTTTGTGTTGGCGTGGAGCAGAACCTATGATGTGGAGTACATTATTTTGCGACCCACCAACAACTACGGGATTGGACAATATCCTGAAAAGCTTGTACCGCTGGCTATTAAGAATTTAAATCGCGGCGTAAAAATACGCTTACATAATCGAGGCGAGCCTATTCGAAATTGGTTGCACGCAGACGATACTGCGGAAGCAGTGATGACAATTATTGATTCGGGCAACGTCAATGAGATTTATAATGTGTCTGGCGGCTTCGAACAAAAGAATGTTGAAACGGTTCACAAAATTATTAAGTTGTATTTTGGAAGCGATGATAACTGGAAACAACTTATAGATTTTTCTGTTGTTCGCCAAGGACAAGATGTTAGATATGCGCTGGATGATTCTAAGTTAAGAAGTTTGGGCTGGAAACCACATCGGAAGTTTGATGATGATCTTGGAGAAATAGTAAAGTTTTACAAGGAAAATTTTGTTTGGTGAAAGCATGAAAGTGGTTGATTATATTGTTGGGTGGTTGTTAGAAACAGTTCAGGCGGCACAGTGTGATGGCTTCGTTGTTGGCATTTCGGGGGGTATTGATTCTGCTGTGACTTCTACTTTGGCGGCGAGAACCCGAATGCCCGTTATTGCTTTAAATATGCCAATTAATCAAGAGGTCGGGCAATATAATCGATCAAACGAACAAGCCAACTGGCTTAAAAACAATTTTGATAATGTGGAATCAGAAATAATTGATTTAAGCGATGTGTTCAATTCATTTGTCGCGGCAACCCCCGATTATGTAAGTTTACTTGGCTATGCAAACTCTGCATCACGAATTCGCATGGTAACTCTTTATTCGATTGCTAACACTAAAAATTATTTAGTTGCCGGAACTGGAAATAAGGTCGAAGATTACGGCATTGGGTTTTTCACTAAATATGGCGACGGTGGCGTTGATATAAGCCCCATAGCTGATTTGTTAAAAACAGAGGTGTATGCTTTGGCGAACTTTTTGGGGGTGCCTCAATCGATTCAAGAAGCCGCCCCAACGGATGGTTTGTGGGGTGACAATCGATCTGACGAAGAACAGATCGGCGCGACATACAAAGAATTGGAATGGGCGCTTAAATATTATGATGAAGTCGGGCATAATAAAGATCAGTTGACTTTTCGACAACAAGAGATATTAGACATTTATGAAAAAAGACATACTGGCAGTAGACATAAATTGCTTTTACCGCCAGTGTGTTTTATACCAAGGGAATTTAAACTATGAAAAAAATACTAGTATGTGGAGCCGGTGGATTCATCGGCGGCGCAATGATAAAAAGATTAAAAAGCGAAGGACACTGGGTCCGAGGCGTGGATTTGAAAGAGCATGAATATTTCAACGCCTATGGAGTAGCAGATGAGTTTATTGTCGGCGACCTCCGAGATCCACGGGTATGCGACCAAGTAGTGACAGAAGATCTAGACGAGATTTATCAGTTTGCTGCTGACATGGGCGGCGCAGGTTTTGTTTTTACTGGTGAAAATGACGCTGACATTATGCACAACTCTGCCATGATTAACCTCAACATTGCCGAGCAGTGCGTCAAGAAGGGGGTAAATCGCGTGCTTTATTCATCTTCTGCTTGTATGTACCCCAAACATAATCAAATGGACCCTGACAATCCAAATTGTACAGAGGATTCTGCGTATCCAGCCCAACCCGATTCAGAATATGGCTGGGAGAAATTGTTTAGTGAGCGGCTGTGGTTTGCCTTTGCTAGAAATTATGGCTTGACTGTCCGAGTAGCACGCTACCATAATATTTTTGGTCCAGAGGGAACGTGGGACGGCGGCAGAGAGAAAGCCCCTGCTGCATTTTGTCGAAAGGCTTTGCTGGCGTCAGATGATGGAGAGATCGAGGTGTGGGGTAACGGTAAACAAACTCGTTCATTTCTGTATATTGACGAGTGTATCGAAGCCACCCGCCGCCTAATGGATAGCCCCGACTTTGAAGGTCCAGTTAATATTGGTTCCGAGGAGATGATTGCAATAAATTCTTTTGCCCAGATGGCACTTGATATCTCTGGCAAGACTGCTAAAATACACAATATCGACGGCGACGAGTTTAAAGAGAAATACGGCTTCCCTTGTCCGATCGGCGTCCTCGGAAGAAATAGTGATAATACGCTGGTTCGGGAAAAACTTGGTTGGGATTACTCTCAACCTTTGCGAGAGGGAATGGAAAAAACATATAAGTGGATTAATCAACAAGTGGAGGAAACACAATGAAGCTATCAAATCAAGCGATGGGCGCGATGATGCTCGCTTTGCAAAAGGGCATATTAGAACAAACAGATATTACATCTCTCCTCAAGGAGTTTGATTTTTATGCAACAGATGAGGGGGAACTTGGTGTTGAAAACCCGCCCTCCTTTGAAATAAACATAGAAGATAATGATGCCTAAATATTATTATCGCTGCAACTGGTGCCACAAAGAATGGGAAGAGTGGCACTCTATGTCCGAGGAGCGCACGGAGTGTGTCTGCGCTAGGAGGATTGCGGATTTTGAAAAAATTCCGCAGCCCTTTACAACCATGTCTAACGAGGTTTTTTTTTCCAAACCCAAAGTGGGGGATGAAACAAAAAAGGGTATTGAAGAAAACAGAGAGATACTTAAGCAAATGAAAAAGGAGGCTCGCACTACCGAGTTTACGGCAGATGATTGAATGGATAATAATTATAATTTTGGTAGCAGCGCTGCTGCTTTCGATTCATCTTCTTCGTAATATGTTTCAAACCTTGAACAACATTCAAGTTCGATTGGCAGAGATATATTTTCTTGTAGAAGACTATGATGATCTTGTGAAAACACTAAACACTAACGAGACTTACTATGGCGATTCTACGATAGAAGCTTTTGTAAAAATGAGCAATCAACTTAATGAAAGCCTCAAGACCGTTCTTGATATGCAGCGTGAATTAACTGGAGAACTCGATGCCGAAGAAACGCACCAAGCGTAAATATTTTACCAAGGTCCATGAAGATGCCATAGTGAAATACTGTGCCATTACAGACCGGTTTGAAAAAGAACAGTTGTATATACAGTTTATTCATCCAGCCTTTGATGAGTTGGTAGATAAGATCATCTATACTTACAAGTTTACCACTCTTCCTAACATAGATTATTTAAGAGAAGAGTGTAAAGCTTGGCTTGTAACGATTCTAGACAAATACGATCCAAACAAAGGTTCTAAAGCCTTTTCTTATTTTTCGGTCGTTACAAAGAACTGGTTTATACACAAGGTAAAGAAAACCACCAAACAGAAAAAAACCGAGAGTAATATAGACGATTATCATCTTAATGAAGACGCTCTTAAAAGCCAAAACCCCTATGAAGAAGACCGTCAAAAAGCAGAGTTTGTTCATTTTTTCCGCGAGTCTCTGGATGATTGGCATACTGAGGCAGATAAAGAAAACGAAATAAAAGTAATAAATGCCATTAAAGATCTATTTGAACACAGCAACGATATCGAAATTTTTAACAAAAAAGCTATTTACTTATATATGAGGGAGATCACAGACCTCAATACAAAACAGATAGCAACTGTGCTTGGAAAGTTGAAAGTTAAGTATCGAGGATTTAAGGCTGATTGGGACGATGGCGAAATTTGAAAGTTTATTAGAGAAAGCTTTAAAAAATATAGAATCTGACAGAGAAGCAACTAATACTGCCCTTGACGAGATTTGCCAAGATATTCATTCTGGCAAGCTCGATCATGGGCGTTCTGGTATGGTCGTGGCTAAATACCTTGAGACCTTACAGCGGTCCAACGAGCAGTTGGTAAAGGTTGCTTCGCTTATGGCGAAGACGAACAAAGAAAACAATACTATTACATCTGACGAACTCACCGCTATTTACGATAACCTGAATGATTATAAGGAAGAAGACTAAATGTCCCTAGAAAATAATCCATTTCCGTTTCGTGTGCCAACGCTTGTAGATTCCTCTCGCGCTGTAGGAAATCCGTTTTCCACAAATGCGGTTCTTAGTTCGAATAAGTTTGAGGGTGTGATTCTACAAGGACAGGATAAAACTGACCCCACCGCTGGAGGACAGATTTACCAATTAACCAAGGTGGATGGTGTCGATAAATCGCAGCATATGCAAGAGGTAATAGTTCGATGTGAAAAGCTTCATGCTCATATAGATAGGAGAGACATAGAGAGACACAAACCAGCCGTCATTGGATTTTCCGACCAATCTCTCAACACGGGCAACCGAGTCGAGGTAGCTTACAGCAATCCTTTTACCGGCGAAGGTGGGACGGTTATAAACGTTCTAGAACAGGGTGATAGCGGTGATAGCGGTGATAAAAGCGGCTATAACCCCGATCCGAGAGGCGTGATTGTTAATGGTAGAAGTGCCGCTGATTACGACGACGAACCCGCTAACGTCGGGGTTAAAAACACTGTGGTGCCAAATCTACCTCCCGACGAAACGCCGTTTGAGGTCGGTTTCACGGGACCAAACAGTCTTGAGTTTATTCGCCAAGCAACGCTTAAAGCGTTCCAAAAAATAGCGACCGCAGCGGGCTGGTTTTATGGGTCTACCGAATATGCTCAAATATATGTTGGACAGACCGGTGGTATTCGCAAAGCAAAGACGAACAGTCTTCAGCATCAATATGGATATGCTCTTGATTATACAATTGTAATTGATGGTGGTGGACTGTCAAAAGCCGAATCGTGGGCATTCGTTTGCGCCTGCATAGTGGTCGGTATTGTCAACAAGGGTGGATTTGGTGCCTATATTGATGACAAGCAAAACGGTGCCATTAATCCGAAGAAGCGGAAAGTATCGACAAAAATAAAGTGGCAAGTGGCTAGCCCCCATTATGATATACGCAAGATCTCGGCGCTGTGGTGTCAATATTATGATAAATCCGAAGTCGGCGGGAAGCAAGGTAATTGGCTAGCGAAGACCGCAGAACAAGTTGTAATAGCGGACAACCTACTTAGGATCCCAACACCCTTGCTCAAGCGCGCCAGATTTATTAATACAAATCTTGTGAAAACAGTCAAAACTGCAAAGGAGATGTGGGAAGTAGCGCAAGGAAAGTTTCCGGACTTTGCCGATCAAAAACTAGAGTATAGGAGGCTGGTAGGGGCAGCAGAGGCAAATAGAGGAAAAAGGTTATAAAATGGCACAACCCAAAGGAATGGGGAGTCCGATCCGACCACCCGACGAAAATACTAATAGAAAAAAAATAACGCCCGAAACTACCGGCGTGAATCATTCACGTTTACCAGATGACCCATATGCAGAGTATATTCGGGCTGGCAGCGAAAAGGCTGTTCTTCATGGCAACTGTGGTATTGTTTTTGGAACTGACAGGACGGGTCTTAAAGAAGTAATAACCATCAACAAAGGCAAAGCCGCAGGCAAAAAAGTCGCAATGGATTCGGGTTATGGTGCGAAAGGTCACGATGGAACTTATATGATTGATCTTTGCGCTGGTCGTAGTCCTTATTTTAATATTGATAAAGTTGATGGTAAACCGATTGCTGTCTCTGCGCCCAATTTTAGTGCAGATGCGGCACGGATTTACATTTGTCAAAAAACCGATCCTGATAAAAACTTTGGTTTAACTTCTGGTAGGGTGGGTGCCCCACTTGGTCGTTCTGCGGTGGTTATTAAGGCAGATGGAGTAAGAATTATTGGTCGAGAGGGAGTAAAGATTGTAACAGGTGCTGGAAGAGGAGATGCCCGAAAGAATTCGAAAGGTGGACCTCTCGGTAGCATCAAAGGCATCGATTTAATTGCCGGAAATCTTAGTGAAGAGAACGCCGGATTACAACCCATTCCCAAGGGATTAAATTTAGTGCAGTGTTTGGCAGAAATGTTGGATTCCCAAAAATTTCTTATACACGTCTTGAAAAAGGTTATTGATAACATTCAAGATATTAATCAGGATTTTTATGGTCATTTTCACAATTCTCCATTTTTTGGCGCACCGACAAACACGGCTCCGAATCTTCTTCCGGCACAGGTTATGCACAAGGCGTCTTTAGAAAAATCAAAAGCAGAATTGCAATTTGTTGGGATGAATCTAGACACTACGTCGCTGTCGTTCCTTTCTGCCGCTTCAAAAACTTATATTTGCAGCACATGGAATAATACCAATTAACAAATGAGTAATGGACAATTAACAACTGTATATCTGGAAACAAACTGGACTCGGTTTCAGTTTCCGTATTATGTCAAGGAAGAGGACACTGTTTATCACACAGTTCATACAGATGTTACTTCTTTAAATGCCAAAAATACTTGGGACTTCGTGGAGAAAGAGCATGTAGGGGTTGCCCTTGAATTTTTTAAGGCAAAAGGATACTTTACGGTTAAGGTTCAAGCAAGTAGTGAAACAAAGCTGCCACTTTCTAATTCAGATGTAGTTAAGGACTGTGGCATAGAATCATCTGATGGTTCTAAGACCATGAATATAGCTGAAAATCTTTTTACGGCATTTAAAAGATCTATTGACCCCAGACCCGATGGCACCGTAAGCATTCTTTATAAACTGGGAAACGCCGCCCAACCTGCTTCATCTCTTGTTAATATTAAAAAAATTCAGGCTGATTTTGCGGCGTGGGCATCGGATCAACCTAAACCTGCCATGTCTCAGGGAGACGAGCGTGGTTGGAGTGGGGATCCAAAAGATTTTTCCCTTAAATTGACGAAGGCTGCCGGCGGCACTTCAACTATTAAAAAGGGTCTTGGCAAGGTTAAAGATATAAAAAACTTGCGGGATGTTAATGATTTTCTTGGGGCAATCGTCAAAGAAAGCAAACAACTTAGAATGTCAGCGATGGCTTCACATGCTTTTGGTGGTGACCCCGGCGAAATAGATTTTGCGAGCGATGTTAAAGACACCTTCAGCACCACAGCCGGCGCGATGGGTTTGCCGAGCCGCTCAGATATAGTTAATGAAAATCTGCAAGCAGCCGAGTTCATATCCGATTATGCATTATTGGATGTTCCCTATATGTTGGATGATATAGGTGTAGGCACCGGAGCATTTGGCGGGAGCGAGACAGCGAAAGCCTTTGCCGAAGGAGCTAAAAACTATAAAGCCGCGATGGATAAGTATTTTGCCATTGCTAACAAATGGGGATTAAACGGTATTCTGGAGTGTGTTCTAGCCCATATGATCGCCCAGATGAAACTCTCCAATCCTATGCTGGCGGCTCTTATGTTACAAGAGCTTAAGGAACTAGTAAAAACCTATAAAAGTTTTTCTACCGAGTTCCAGCAATATAAGAAACTTTATGAACTGGCAATGAAAAAATTTAAGGCGGGACAAGATTGGCAAGATGATTGGGGCGCAAAGCTAAAGAAAGCTGCCGAGGCTGCTTTAGAGGAAGCCGGTAAACAAGTGATTAAATTACTAACTCAATTTTGTTTGCAAGCATTGGTAGAAAACCAAGCTTACGACGATTTTGATTATGGCTTTGTACCCCCAGAGTCGTTTTTTAAACCAGATGAACCTATTGCCGCCCTTGAGGCATTCGCCCCCGGCAAACCAATATCTCCCGAACAAGAAGAAGATATGAGAGAATTGATGGATGATCTTTTTGCAAATTTGAGACCACAAGAAATCTGCTCTTTGTTACAAGGAACAAATACCAATCTTCTTTATTATATTTGGCAAAAAATCAAAAAAACTTATTCCAGTTTGGAGGAAATGCTCGCTACACAACAACAAGTGGCTAATTTTTTAGCTGCCCTTGGTAAAATGGCAGGCACCGGTATCGTCTGTAAGAAAGTGGCTGATGACGCTGAAAAAAAGGCTACCGAAATAGAAGAATATTGTGGGATCAAGATGCCAAAAGGATTGTCGGAGGCTTACAAAAAAAAGTTGAATGGTCAGCCACCACCAGATTTTCCTAGTATTTCCCTTGATGATTTCAATGATTTGTTTGATCCAGACTACTTAGCGAATATTCTTCCTCCTTTTGATTATCTTCCTATGTTAGAACCTGCTTACAAAGAAGCACAGGAGGACTTGTATGCCTATCAAAAAATCTTTGTAGAGGATCTCACTAGTATTATTGATCCTCCGTCTAAAGATGCCGCCGCGAAACCGTCAACTGAAGACACCACCGCTATGAATAAAGCTAATAAAGACTACAAGGGCGACTTGGGCAAAAAAGGATATATATCCCCAGCCAAAGCCTTGGGTCTCAAGGGCGATGAGGCTGCGGCTTTCCAAGTTCCATTAGAAGGAACCATATTAGAAAAATTCGATCCTATCGGAATTCATGTACTCAACAAGCCCGTCAAGGGCTACAAGATCGTCAACGGCAAGAAACAAACCGACCTAACTTTTAAACTGCTACAGTCGCATTTTTTAGATTCCGCCGGCAACATTACTATTAATGACAACGGTACTTTTGATATTGATTTTGAGTCCGATCAAAAAACATACGCACAATATTTCAAGGGTCTTCCCGTTAAAGGTAATGCCACAAAAAATAATAAATCACCTCTTACTATTGTAGGAAATACAGTCCCACTCCAGCCGGGAGAAGATATCGACCTTCAACCGGAAAATCCAGCCATGCGTAAAATATTGAAAGACTCACAAGGGTTGAAATCGCTGAACATCGCAGGTCTTTATACAGACATGGTTTTTTCTGTTATGAGCGGTCAGGTAGATTTTTTATCTAAGGTAACAAAAAAAATAGACCTTATAGAAGAGCTTAAATTTTTTCGACCTGACCGCCGAGAAAGAATACAAGAAACATTGTGCCTCGCCGACAAGCAAGCATCGAAAGGTGTAGAGGAACCAGCACAGAAGTATATCGAAAATAGAGCAAGAGCAATGGATATTGAATCCTTGCGAATCTTTACTTATTTGTTACTAATAGAAACTTATCCCAATTTGGTTGTAACGCTGATGACATTGCCCCAAGAGTTAGTGGACAAATATTTTGACATCGATCTCGATATTGTTTCAAGTGTTGTCGAGAAATTTGAAAAAATCGTGAATGATAGTTTTGTAACGATTCCTGTTCGAAACATAATGTGTAGCGCCGGTTTAACAGTTGAAAACCTGATCGAAGATGAAATCAAATTTTTGGCATCAACAACGAGTTCCACTAAATTGCTCGATGTTGATTCGGTCTTGAAGAATACATTGGCGATCACGGCTAATAATTCAGGCAATATGACTTTATACCGCAATGAGACGTTTATTAAATATTTCTTGAAGAAAAAAAGAGACGGAATAATATTTTCAGACTGGTACTGGTCACCGTCAGGTTATTGCAAAGGTAACCAAGTTGTACACAATGGAGAATACACAATACGTCTCATTTGTGAATCGCAGAACTGGTGTACGGGCGGCATTACAGCACTCGGCGATGTTCGACCCGGCATCGACCTGATCATAGAATTTTTCGATTGGGCGTTTGGTGCCAGCCTTGCAGCACCCGATCAGCCGCAGGTGAAATATCCCACTTATGACTTTTTCCCCTTCTATTTTGTTGAAACGTTGCCAATACTTTGTATGATGATCTATATATTTTCTTCGTTAGGGGATGATACCGCCGACACCGGTATACAGGGTATTTTAGATGCCACTTTTTTTGATGCCAAGTGGGAAATGACCGTTGATGCTGTTTTAGACTATAATCTAAAGTTCACCGATATCGGTGGTGGCAAGGTACACTTAGATAAAAAACTAGGAAAAGCCGAAGTTACACTTGCTGACCCAAAAAAGTTGGGATGGGAGCCTCTGCTGAAGTCATGGAAGTCCCCGTTCGAGGAATCGACCAAAGTGACGCCGAAGCCCAAAATGACGAAGAAAGATATATACAAAATCGAGAAGGTCAAGAAAAATGCCATGTGCAAGGGCGACCCCGGCGACTGCGAAACCGAGGATCAAAAGGTGTGGGTGGGGCAAGAGTGGGGTCCACCGTTGGTCAAGGACTGCGACGGCGGCTGGTACTGGCACACAATGGATACCAGAACCGCCAAAGCGCTCGTTGCTTGTGACACAGTTCGAAAAAACATGGTCTCCAGTATGAGTAAATATAAAAACAAGAATGACCTTTTTTCGGCTAAAAGTGATAAGTTGGGATTGGAATCACCACCACTTTTAGATGCATTCAAGCCTGAGTTTATAGAACTATTAATCGTTTATTATGTGCGTCCCTTTGCGTTCGCGCCAAAAGAGCGCTCGGTATTTTTACAATTGAAACCCGCGATTATGGGTCGTTTTTCGAACAGCGCCAGTGGCATCCCGATCGGGATTGATATAGAAGAAGCGCTGCTGGCTGAAGCCGCATTTGCCAAGATTAAAAAACCTAGCTTGAAGGACTTCGCCAACCAACTGGGGATGGCACTTTGGATTTTAATATTCCTGATGATTCCCAAATTGGTTCTCAGCGCTATCAAGTCGCTTATTCTTTCGGCTTTATATTTTAGTAACCCCGTTATTTATATTTTGTTGATGATGGCAGAAAGTCTAGGATTGAGCTTGTCTGATTTTTTTGATTGGTTGAAAAAGAAAGCCCAAGAAGATGTTTTAAAGAGCTTAGATCCTGCATCTCCTCAAGCCGAAGAACAAAGAAAAGTAATAGCAGAGACAAAGGCGAACTCGCCCGATGCGATATTAGACTATAAGTGTGATATTTAGTAAGGAGGAAAAAATAATATGTCTTACACTGTACAACTTCCATTGAATAAAGCGACCAACTCTACTTACATCAACATAGAAAAGATTCAAGAGTTTGTCAAGCAAAATGTGAAAAATATGTTGTTGACAACTCCCGGCGAGCGCATTATGTTGCCGGATTTTGGAGCAGGATTAAGGAGATATCTTTTTGAAAATCCAGATAGTACGTCTGCTCCTTCAGAAATCGAGGGTGACATCTCTTGGCAATTCGAGAGATTTTTACCCACTGTGCGACTTTTGGCTGTAGATACGCGCTTAGAAGATCATTTTCTTTTGGTTAAAGTTTCTTATTCTTTAACCGAATTTAATGTGCAAGATTTTCTTGAAATAAAACTAGAAAACTAATTAGATGAGAGGAACCTCCCCATGCCCAAAACCAACACTATTGTAAGATATACCGACAGGGATTTTTCAACGATCAAAGAATCTCTTGTTAATTACGCCAAGAGATATTATCCCGACACCTATAAAGATTTCAATGAAGCCGGTTTCGGCGCTCTTATGACAGATTATGTAGCTTATGTGGGCGACGTTCTCTCTTTTTATATGGATTATCAGGCAAATGAAAGTTTTTTGGATAGTGCTATTGAGTTTGATAATGTGGTTAGAATCGCAAAGACGATGGGATATAATTTTTCGCTCAATTATGCTTCCCAAGGCTATGTATCGTTTTATGCTACCATTCCCTCTCTCGTTGGAAATCAAACGAAAATAAATACGGACTATGCCCCTATTATTAAAAAGGGTACAATCGTAAGAACAGTTAATGACGAGGCGTTTATTTTAACAGAGGACGTAAATTTTGCAGATCCAGACAATCAAAGAGATGTTGCCATTATTGATGAGTCAACTGGTTTAGTGTCCTATTATGCTGTTCGTGGAGTTGGCAGAGTAATGTCTGGCAAGCAAGAAGTGACAACTATTGACGTAGGAGATTTTGAACGTTTTACAAAAATAGATATCGATGACAGTTTTATCACTGAGATTTTAAGTGTTATTGATACAGAGGGAAATGAATATTTTGAAGTGGATTATTTAAGTCAAAACGTTATTTACAAAGAAATAGTGAATCCTAATTCTGCCACGGACAAAGTAAGCTCTATCATGAAACCTGTGTTGGTTTCCCGCCGTTTTACGACAGAAAAAAATTCTCAAAAAACGATTTTACAATTTGGATATGGGTCGGCAAACAATCTAACTGCGGATACTTATGGAAGACCTGAAAATGTTGTTGTCCAAAAATTTGGGAGACCTTATGCTTCTTCCACCTCATTTGATCCTACAAATCTTATAGAGAGCGATAAATTTGGTATTGCTCCATCTAATACCACTTTGACCATCGCATATCTCAAAAATGATAGTTTAAATCCCAATGCTTCACAGGGCGCATTAACCAATATTGTAGATATGGTTTTAGAATTTCCTGCTTCGACAACCAATTTAGCTACAATAGAAAGCTATGTTCGTGAAAGTGTCCGAGCATCCAATGAAGAATCTATTGTTGGCTCCGTTACAGTTCCGACAGTAGAAGAAGTGCGCCAACGTGCGCTCGCCGCTGTCTCCGCACAAAAACGCGCAGTAACCATAGCGGATTATGAAACATTAACTTATGCAATGCCCTCATCCTTTGGAGCTATTAAAAGGGTAAGAGCAACACAAGACAAAGATTCTTTTAAGAAAAATTTAAATCTTTACATTATTAGCGAAGATTCATTTGGGAAGTTTGTCGAGTCTACCGCCACTTTAAAAAATAATTTACGAACGTGGATTACAAGACACAAGATGATCACCGATACTGTTGATATTCTTAATGCCCTGATTGTAAACGTTTCTATTAATTTTACGATTGTAGCCGATGTAAACAAAAACAAGTTTGATGTTTTAAATGGATGCATTATGGCATTAGAGGATTACTATGATATAAAGTTTAATATTGGTGAGCCACTTTTTTATGGTGATGTTTTTCGCGTGCTGAAGGACGTTGATGGAGTTTTAGATGTTGTCGAGGTGTTCGCAAAAACCGCTACCGGCGGCGACTATTCAACCTCTAATTTTTCAATAGCTGATAACCTCGCCGCCGATGGTCGCTCGATTACACTTAAAGAAAATCAGGTTTTTGAAATTAAGTTTTTTGATAGGGATCTAATTGGAACAGTTCTATAATGAGCATCAAAAATTATCTCGCCGGAACGGACAATACAATTACCGACGCTTATCGTCCTGAAAGCGGCACGCGCCGTATGAGTGACATCAATTTTGGCTTGACAGAGAATCTAGAAGTTTATTCACTGTACAATACAGTTACAGCCTCTGTCGCCGATAATGGAAGAGCCAGAATTTTAATCCAATTTAACACGGGTCAAATGTTAGTAGATCGATCTGCGGGAGATTTACCTGCTTCGGGAAGTGTGACTTTTTATTTGCAGATGAAAAATTATCCGCACTCTTCTACGACTCCCACATCTTCTATCATTCAAATATCTCCCCTTTCGCGAGCGTGGGAGGAAGGACGTGGTATTTCATTTGATGATATGAGCAACGAGATCGGGAGCAATTGGCTAACAGCCTCTTCTAAACCAAAAGTGATGTGGTCCTCTGATGGCGGTGACGTAAGAGCCTCCCCCATATCTAAATATACCTTTGATACCGGCGTCGAAGATTTAAGTATTAATATTACCCCCTACGTTGAAAGTATTTTAACCGATGCCGTGACTGATTATGGTTTGTTGTTACAACTCACGGCTTCCCAAGAATCGGCTTCACAGAGTCATTATAAAAAGGGATTTTACTCCGCTCAATATTTTGACTTCCATAAAAGACCCTTGATTCAAGCTCGCTTCAATAACTCTATTCAAGATAACGGGGGTAATTTATATCTTAGTGCTTCACGGGTGACAGCCGCAAGCAATTTAAATACCATTTATTTGTACAATTATATTAAAGGCAACTTGGTCAACATTCCCTCCATTGGTACGGGGGATCTTTATGTGAGTGTTTATTCCGGCTCTACGGAAACTACACCGTCTGGTTCCAAATTGGCACTCCCCCTCGGTGGCGGCGTCGTTGCAGCAGCGGACACTAATATCACAGGATCATATGTTTCCGCTGGGATTTATTCGGCTTCTTTCGCTTTCAATTCTAGTTCATTGGAAAATATTTTTGCCGTTTGGCACGATAACACTACAGAATTTCATACAAGTTCGGTTTTACGACCGGACGCTCGCCCTTTTCCCAATTATCGAAAAACGAATAAATATTATTTATCGATCACCAATTTGAAAGAAACATATATGAACACCCACAGTAGTCGTTTGCGTTTGTTTGTGCGCGATCCTTCTATCGCCCCAACTGTGCAAACCACGGCAACGACGACTATGGAACCAACGCAAATCGAAAAGGCATATTATAGGGTCATAAGAAAGCGGGACAAGTTAGAGATTATTCCATATGGGACAGGCAGCGACAACGAAGAGTATACACTTCTTTCATATGATTCAAAGGGTAACTATTTTGATTTAGATTTTTCAAACTTTAACTCAGGAACCATTTATACCTTATCATTTATGTTTTATGAAAATGGACAATATAGAGAACAAGCCCAGAAGTTTGACTTTGGAACAGCATAATGTCAGTAAAAAAATACATAGCGACGAAAGATAACACCCTCACGAATGTATTTGGTGAAGTGTTTACTAATCGCTTAACTGGAACTAATGCCGGTCTTGCGGACTCCATTGAAATATTTTCTATTTTTGGTCAACAAACTTCTTCGGTGGATGGTAATGAAAAATCAAGAGCGCTTCTTCAGTTTTCTACGACTGCCATTCAGACAGATATTACTAATTTAACTATTCAGAGCGGATCGAATTTTGTGTTGCGCTTGTTTTCTGCCATAACTCCAGAACCCCCGCCCACTAATTTTACTTTGGTGGTGGCTCCAGTATCTAGGTCATGGGATGAAGGCACTGGACCTGAATTATCAAATAGAGATTATACCGGTGCTTCTAACTGGGACATAGCCTCCGATGGAACTGCTTGGACCACCGCTGGCGGCGATTTTCTTTCTAGTCCGGTCTATACTGCATCTTTTATTACTGGTTATGAGGATTTGGAGGTTGATATTACTCCTTTAGTAGTGGAGTGGTTAAATGGAACTATTACCAACAATGGCATTGCGGTGTATTTAACATCCAGTGATGAGGCGGCTTCTGCTTCTTATTATACGAAAAGATTTTATAGTAGAACCAGCGAATACATTCTTAAAAAGCCAGCATTAGAGGCTCGGTATAATGATTCAAAAATAGATGATGCATCAACATTTTATCTTAGTTCGGCACTGGCACCAGCGTCGGATAATTTGAATAATTTATATCTTTATAATTATGTGGGAGGACAGTTAGCCAATCTCCCTAGCGTTGGAACTAGCGATTTGCTGTTGAGTGTTTATTCTGGTTCCACTTCGCCGTTAGGCTCTAAATTGTTTTTGCCGGTCGGTGGAGGAGTTGCCACGACGGGAGATGATAATGTTACAGGCTCACATGTGACCACCGGAATTTATTCAGCCAGCTTCGCTTATGCTTCAAGTTCTATTTCTCCGGTGTTCGTTGTTTGGCACTCTGGAACTGTGGAATACGCTACGGGGTCTGAAATCACGGTTTTAAATCATAGTGCTTCTAGTAATCGAGATTTTACAAATTATGTAATAGTTCCTGCCAATCTGAAACAAAGTTACGGAACGTCAGAAAAGGCTACGATTCGTTTGTATATTCGACCAAAAGATTGGTCCCCAACTATTTATTCCATCGGAATAACCACACCAAGTTCATCGCTTTTAGAGAATATTTATTATGAAGTGAAACGAAATACTGATGATCTAAAGGTAGTTCCATATGGAACGGGTTCCGGCAATGATGGGTTTACAAAAATGTCGTATGATTCTAGGGGCAACTATTTTGATTTAGATTTTTCGCAATTTGAAGCAGGGTATAGATACAATGTTTCCTTCATTATCAAAAAGGATTTAAACTTTGTGGAACAGGTGGATAAATTTGAGTTTAGGGTGGATTGATGAGTTTTAAAAAATACATAGATGCAATAAAGTCCCAACAGAAAATATCTAAGCCGCTGATCAAACAAACGAGAGAGTCAGCCGGCACCACGTTTGATCGTGGCGAAGCTATTAAAATTATTCATAAGGTAAATGACCGCTATATTCCCCCGGTTGATTTTGCCACCGCAAGCAATTTTGCATTTTTTGGGTCAGCCGAAGATTATTACAATAAAGCCATCGATCACATCCAGAGTTATTATCCCTATGATGGCACTGTGACGGACAAACAACTCTGGCATTATAGCAGTTCGTTTTTAGAAAATTACATTTTTGAACATGAATATCCCAGAACAAATGGTTATGTTGTTTTTTCATCTGATGGCTGGGGGTCGAGCTTGGGCGATGCGTCCCTTTATGTAAACCCAGAGGATAAAGAATATATTTTAGTTGATGGAAATTTACAAGTAGGAAATGTAGTTAACGATAATCTTCAATTTGGTTCTAATTTAAGTTTTGGGCAGCCCGACGGAAACTGCATTGAGTTCTTTATAAAGAAGTCGGCTTGGTTAAGCGTTATTGCAGATCAGAAAGAGGTTGTTTTAGATGTTTGGAATAGCTCCAGTGCCTCAGATTCAGTAGGTCGTTTTACGGTCGAATTGGACCAGCAGACGGCATATCCTTTTTTAATACAAATATCATCTGGAAGTTATTTAGCAAACAGTTATCTGACAACGATTGAGTCTGGGAGCATTGTAGATAATAAGTGGCACCACATTGCTTTAAATATTAACTATGGGGCTTCTAATGTTAGTGTCGAATCTTATTTGGACGGTAAATATCAAGGTGCGGACACTCTCAGTGGAGATCCCATCACGAATGTTACAGGAAACTTTGTTGCCACTTTGGGTTCCTTGGTTACCGAGCAAACTGGAACCACTGGCACAGCTTTGGGCTGGGGAAAGCTATCTGCGTCTTTAGATGATTTTCGTTTTTGGCGACGGACTAGAACAGCAGAACAAATTGGAATCTTTAGCCGACAGCCCGTCGCTGGCGGCGCAACCACAGGCTCTACAAATATTGATCTTGGGGTATATTACAAGTTTAATGAGGGCATTACAACTGTCGCTGCCACAGATGAAGTGATTTTGGATTATTCTGGGAGGATAAACAATGGCGCTTTTGTGGGATATGTTTCTACTGCTCGCAATACTGGTTCTGCGTTTGTGGCATCTGGTCTGGCAACTCGCGAAGAAAAAGATCCGATTTTATATACAAACAATCCACGGGTAGCGACTTATATTTCCGAAACGAAGGCGACCTCGTCTTTACACGACGAACTTAATAATAATAGTTTTTATCATACATTACCCGATTGGATAACAGATGAAGATCAATTAAACTCCAGAGAACTCAAAAGCCTTACTCAAATAATGGCATCGACTCTAGATGAGATATTTTTGGAAATAAAAACCTTTCCCAATATTCATTATATGGAATATTATAATGACAGAATAGCAAGAACAAAATTCGCGCAGAAGGCATTGAACTCGCGAGGCTTTCTTATTGGAAGGATTCTAGAAAACGAAACGACCGTTGCCAATATGTTTAATAGCGGCGAGCAGGGAGAGTTTGCACAAAAACTTGAATCGGTTAAGAAGGTTATATATTCTAATCTTTATAATAACAGTCCTGAAATTTTTAGGACAAAGGGAACGGTGGAGAGCCTGAGAAATAGTCTTCGGTGTTTCGGAGTGGACAATGAGTTAATTAACTTATCGGTTTATCAGGATAATTCCATTATTAAATTGGGTGACAAGCGCGAACTCTATGCTGAAAAATATAAGTTTGTAAATTTTTCGACGCTTGCTAATAACGACGGGACTGTTTTTTCGGCAGCTTCGGCTTCTGTTGGTATGCCTTTTATTTCGGGAACCTATGGCATAGACGATCCCATCGAATCGAGGATGGCGAATACTTATGAGTGCCAAGTGTTTTTACCTCAGTATCCTGCTTTTGGCAATGCCACTACTGTTAATTTTGTGGGGCAAAGCGCATCTGTGTTTGGTGTTCACGGCGTTGATACTACCGCAGATGAGAACTCCACCGCTTTTTTAGCTGCCGACGCTGGGTTTCAGGTTTATGCCGTTCGTGACAATCTGGTTTCTAAAAGAGTAAAGTTTGTGCTGACTTCGTCGCTGGCTACTGGCGGCGCAGGCATATTCCCAGAAATAGTTTCGGAGTTGTTTGAAGATTCTTATGACAATGAAACTTGGACCTTGGGAGTAACCATTAAGCCGGTCGGATATGGAGTTGGCGATTTAAATGACGCTCTTCAGACAGGTTCTGGCTCTTATGTAGTTAATTTTAGAGGATACAATGTAGAGGACGAGACTGTCTATAACTCTTTTAATTTGTCAGCGTCTTTTCATTCCGAGCGTGGGATTCCTCTATTAAGCCAAAATAGGATACCCTATTTCGGTGCGAATAGAACCAATTTTACTGGATCTGTTTTAACAAACTCTGACTTAAATATTGGCTTTTTCCGCGTTTGGCTGGACGATTTAAGCAATAATGAATTAATAAGTCACGCCAAAGATCCGAGAAATATAGGTAGAAACCAGCCATATGAAAACTTTTTACCTTTATCAAATAAGTTTAGTGGAGCTTATGTTCCCAAAATAAATTCTCTAATCCTGAATTGGGGAACGGCAGACCTTACTACTTCTGATTCAAGTGGCGAGTTTTATTTGCCAGATTTGTCTTCGGGGTCATATAAAGAAACAAACATAAATTATTTGAATGATGTTCTCGGAAGTCTATATCAGGCGAACGGTTATGGGTTCAAAGAGTCGTCAACTGGCGTTTACAATAGTCGTTTTTTCACAGTAGGCAAGACGACAAACCCAGAAAACTTTGGTGAATTAACTGGCGTTCGGGTTTTAACAGCAGACGATGAGGTCACAAAAGATCTAATTGAATCCCAGTTGGGCTATTTCACAATTGAAAAGAGCGCTCAACAGGCAATAAATCGAGATATAATTGCGTTCTTTTCCTCGCTGGATGGCTTTAATGAACTCATTGGAAACCCTATTAACAAATATAGGATGGAATATAAAGATTTAAAAAAGCTTGCCACTGAATATTTTTCCACTGTTATATCAAAGAGAACTTCTGCTGCCTTTTTTGAATATTATAAATGGCTCGACAACTCGATTAACGAGATGTTAATGAATCTCCTCCCAGCTTCTTTGCAGGGTTCGGATAAAATTTATAATGTTGTAGAAAGTCATGTCTTGGAGAGAAATAAATATACTTATAAATTACCGACGATTGAATTCAAGGTGCCCACCCCCGAAGCGGTCGCATCCGGCACCAATCCTGTAAACTGGAAATTTGCTCATCACCCTTTGAGTGATTTGCAGATAGATAATTGTTATTGGTGGAAATATGAAGCCGAAAGAAACAATGCAACGTTTGAGTCGGATGTTCCGACGTCGGTTGTGCATTCTCGCAATATGATCCTGTCTGCGAGCCAACAAACCCAAGATCGTAGAAACGCTGCACCCGTAAGGGAGTACGTTTCTATGCCCAAAGAAATACACGGTGGCATTAATTTTGGTCCAAACAAAAGGCTTGATTATTATAAGGGGGTTGTTTATAATTCTTCTTCGGAAGGTTTTGCCGCAATGGCTGCTAGTGAATCGGCGATGGTTGACCCTCAATCATGTAATGATGATTTGAGCCTTTTTACCAAAAGACCGGTGGGCGCACAAGTTAGGGTGGGAGACGAAACAACCAAATTTGGTTTTGTTGCCCCGTTGAGCTTGTATTCTCAATCTATTTCAACTGATACGGGGAGTTTCGCCAATAACGCTTTTAACCTCGCCAATCAGCAGCCGTTTGTTACCAATATTCATCACGATGTTTTTGGACCAGACGCTGTACAACCCCTTCAGGGTCCGTTTACAGCACAACGTGTTGGAGGCTCAAAGTCGCGAAAAATACGGATCTCTGACAATCTCACTTCTTCTTTGACGCGAGCCGAAAGATTTGAGGTTGTTTTGGATAACTCTTCAGAAATCACTATTCAATCTCCGCGCAGAAGCTTGGGTTATGATGCTCCGGTTGATCAGTTTTATCAAGACCCAGCCATCCGCGCCCCGATTAATATTAAAAATATTCAAACCACAGGCGCTGCACTTGGTAACTTTGCTCAAACGTATGAGGTGTTCCAAACTTGTGGCAAGTTATATAATAATTTTCATTTAGAAGATTATCTCAACACACCAGCCAATTTGCCGAGTCCATATGTGAGTGGCACATATGATTACGCTGTTGTTACTGCTTCCGCTGTAAAATCGGTTTTTGTTGAAAGGTTCAGCGCTCCCGGTGGACCCGACACGGCTGGTGCTTTCTTGAATGCTACAAGCGGAGAGTATAGTGTTTATAACGAACTCAACAATAGAAATCTTGCGGTGAGACAAGCTTACAATAGTTTATTGAAAGTCCCCATGTCTTTTGGGGGATACGAATCGGGGAGCAATGATTTGTCGGCGTCGATACATAAGGTCTGTCCCAACCGAAGATCCATAATGAAATATGCTGCCGATGGCACTACCTTTACAGGAACCGTTTCAGATAATGGTTATATTTCTCGCGGCATTCCTGCAAAGGAAAGCGGTTATGCATGGATATCGTCATCGCTTATTGGTTATACCGGCTTCAAGTATGGAGCAGGCGGCAGTTATCCTCGCATTGGCACGTCAGTAAATCTGGTTGCTGACCTCGGCTTCGTGACGGGTGCTAGCGATATGCTATTTATTAGCCAGAGTGAGCTTTTTTCGTATATGCGGACGACCGCTTGTCGTGTTTGGGGTTTCAGCCCCCAAGGCAATTGGTCCAATGACTCTCGCGGCGGCGGCGCTGCCGCAGAGCATACAGATTTTGTTGGTCTTAATATCCATATTTATGAACCTTTTACAGATTATACTCTGGGCTGGTCTTCTTTTTACGCTACTTACGATACCACAGTGATTGCCAATCCCAAATACGGCTGGATTTTTGCGGGTACATATTTTAATCTGAATCCACAGCCAACCAATTGGGGTTCTGATCTTCGCATTGATAAAGTGATAGACGCACAGATCAATCTTACTGGTGCTGGGGGTTCGACGCCGTTTATCTCTTCCGGCGACGTTGGACTTGGAGGAATGATAAACGCTCTTATCCACCATCGTGGCGGCGCATACGGGTATCCTTCGTGGAAACAACTACGAGTCGGGCAACATCCCATCGCTCGCTATTTAAGAAACACCAATAGAATAACTCAACAAACTGCGCCAATTGTGATATCTAGCGTTGACAACCCATTCGCTGCAAAAGAGACCGGTTTTATTACTGCAATTGAGCCCGCCGCCGTGTCTGACAACTCGGTGTTGGTTGTGGCAGATTTACAAGATGACTTAACTAACAACTCCACTCTTTTTGCTTTGGCACACAATTCTCAAAAAAGGTTTTTCTTTGATAACGCACTGGAAACTCTCCTGATCAAGAAGGAACAAAAACAAGAGCTTTCATCTTATGAAAAGTTTTATAATTTTTACTCCTCTAAATTTCAAGATGCGATGAACAAAGAAGACATCAGGTTTGTTAAGTTTTCTCATCAGATTTATCCTCTGCAAAAATATAGCTATTTAGGGAGTTCCCTCATAAGGGATATATTTGTTCAGCCGTGGAAGGACACAGTGGCTGACCGCAGTCTTATAAAAGTGACGGCATATGCGTGGGATTATTATATTCCTTATGTCACCAATCAAATGGGGTTCAACTTAGCTTACGGTGGTCCGAATCCCCTTGCTACACAGTCTGCGGAGATCACCGAGGTAGCATCCCCCGACCTACGCGGCAACACTGTCGGTCCTAGTATTAATGTTTTGGACACTGCCACTGGCAGCGCTGCGGAAATCAGTTTACAGTTTCGGGTTCATTTTAATGCGACCTCCGACCAAGGCACCAAGTATGTTGATTTGAGAACCAAGGCATCGTCTTCAATCGCTAATCCCGCTTGGACACTTGATGCGCCCAACTACGCGAACGAAGCGCGATATGACACGGTGGCAGCAAATAATATGCGCTTTGGTATATTGCGTGATCCGAAAAACGTTCTTAGTCGTTTTGTAACGCGGTGTCAAACGCCGATAAACAACAACACTGCGTATGATGCAGCGCAGACAAATCAGACGTTAGATGACACCGGTAGTGCCCTTGTCAACGCATCATCGACATTTGGACCCATTTTAGAAATGCCCTATATAGTTGATGCGCCGATCAGCGATGGCGCGTGGTTTGCAAACAGTCACAGCGGCGTTTTTAATTCGTCGTTTTACGAGCCTTGGTCAGCACCAACAACATATGGCAAAGGACCATATTATTATAATGACCATAAAGAATTTTCCGAATTTGTGAAAATATGCGGTAAAGATCACTCTCTTCTTCCAGAGTATCGGATTTCGGATCACGTTGAGTCCATCTATGCGGGAGGTTCAGTTAGTTTAAATAGCGATGCTGTTTCTTCTACGTCGATTACTGGTTCTTCGACTGCCGCCGCAAATATAAGCCGCTACGAAGAAGGCGCAGTGTTTTTCAATTTTGAAGAGATCAAAAAGAAACACAAGTTTATGAAAATGTCCAAAATAAGATTGAAAATTGATGCTATCACCAAACTCCTTCCATATGAGGGCTTCTATCCAGCCGAACGAACGGTGCAACTGGCTCAGTTATTTTCTTCATCGCTCATTCCCGCCACAACTTTGGACGGGGAGACTACATCGTTTAGAACTCTTATGCAGCCTTTGTTTATGCCGGGAGTTCTTTTTAACTCCATTAAAGCTGGCTTGGCGATGAGCCACGGTATGTTTACTGGCGACTACGCCACCACACGACTTATGTCCGTTGGCAATGTAATGATGGAAAAATGTATCGGCGATCTGGGCACTGCTTTTCAAACCGTTCCCTTTGAAGAGTTGGTGACTTTAGAGAAGATGCGAAGCCCCAATACTTACATTTATGATATGTATCCTCACACTAGTATGTCTATGGACTCTACGGCTTCCCTTGGTGGTCAACCCGAACCATTTTATCAGTTGGCAATGTCCAATTTCTTGGCTAGTACCATTGATTTTTGTTTATTGGATAACAGGTTGTCAACGATCGTTTCAAAAGAGGAGAGTGAACTTGGTCAAGTTAAAAATGGAGAATCTTACGCGGTTGAAATTGCTGTGGCAAATAATTTAAATTATAATGCGTATGGAGAAGGCAGCCAAGGACCGTGGCAGACGGTGGTGTCCGCTCCCCACACACAACAAATGGGCTGGGGTCCGAGCGTTTCGGGATCGAAATACGACACCGTCGACTACGCAACTGACGCAATGTGGAAGCCCGCGTGGGGTCAGGGTTCAGCATCTGTGGTTTTAGAGTGGAACCCTGCCGCTGATGAAAAGCCCACCATAAGTCAGATTCAGAAAGAGTGTACACAAAGTTTTCATAGGACTTCCGAACCAACGATTGCACTTATGCCGCAGATTTTAAATCAGCAGCCATCGTTGAGCGAATCGCTCAATTATCTCTTGGTGGCAGATAAGTCGATGCTTGAAGAAGATATAATTACCGGTCAGCCGACTAAAAAATCAACCCCCCAGAATACTTTAAATAATGTGTGGGTCATTCAGCCAAAGTGGGAAACCCCCTATTTAACTCGCAACATCGTCGCGGGTTTGACAGAAGATGCAAAACTAGGGGGAATATGGAAAAGTTATTGTGAGTTGCCTGACCCCAAGACGAACAAAGCCGAGTTTGTCATGACGGTTAAAGATGTTGCGGGGTATAAAAGTTTAAAAGACTATTTGCTCTTCCCCGATAAAGTTCAGCTTGGTCGCCTATCTAAATCTACAAAGATCGAAGAAGCGATTGTTTGTATCCCATATTTTAAAGCATCAACTCAACCCGATAAAACTTTTTTTGCGATTGATCAGGACGAGTTTAAGAAGAAACAGAAACAGGGCATCCAATCTGTGCAAAATAATGAGGAGCCAAATGAGTGGTATAATTTGTCTTTATTGTTAGACAAGTATGTTTTCCCGCCCCGCTTTGACTTTCTAAGAAATACAAATACGAAACCGGTGGGTATGTTGGTCAAAGAATATAGCGTTGCTTTGGATGAAGACGATATGCACCTTTATTGGCAAAGTTTGCCACCCAAACCACTGGGGGATTTTGATCGCGAAACTGCTTATCTGGATATTGATATAGAAACAACCGAGATGTTCAAGAATATAGAAAAGAGAAAACAGGTTCAGTGGATAATTTTTAAGGTAAAAAAGCGTGCCAAAACGAATTATTTTGCAATGGGGGCAGCAAATCCGGCTTTTGCAGGTTTCTCCATTCCTCCCCCTGAAACTGTGGATGGCAACAAACTTAAAGTCGCAGATTTTAGTTATAACTATCCTTATGATTTTTGTTCTTTGGTGGAAACAGCAAAGATCACAGCAGAGATTGATTTCGTTAAGAAATCTGAAGATTAGGCTATTTAGAATACATGAGTTTTTTAGATTCCAAAGAACAGGTTATCGATTTGGTCCTCACCAAACATGGCAAGAAGATGATTGCTGATGGTTTGTTTTCCCCTACTTATTATAATTTTTTGGATGACGATATTATTTATAACGCTGCAAAAATTGGAGTTACGGAAACGCAAAATGAATCCGAGCCTAGAATTGTGGAGCAAACTCCAAAAAACTCTTTTATAATAAATTCAGATCATCTCAGTCTCGATAAACAATCGTCGTGGCAACCAACGCCCACTTTACAGTCTATATTTCAAAATTCTTTCGGCTTATCTGATTCGGAGATAGGATCCCAAGTGGCTCCGCGATTTACTTATATGGCATTGCGAAATGCAATTTCCGCTTCTGCGGAGTCTGTGACGGTGGGTAGCGGTTCATACCAAATACCCCAACTGGATTTTGAACTGAACGCATTTGTAATTAGAGAAACGCTTCCCGACGATCTTTATGAAGTGGCTATTCAAGCCCAGCAGTCCGATGGAACAGTTGAGTTATATGATCCTGCGCGTGGTTTTGATTCTAGGAGTAAAATCGTAAAAGTCTTTGACGATAAGACGATTGTCAAAATTGATCGTGGACAAACCATAGGACTCTTGTTAGAATCTGGCGCTTCAAAAATGAATGACACCTATGAAATAGAATGTTACACTGTCGAAATAGAACAGAGTTTTATTGTCAACGGCACCAAGCTGACCAAACCAAGCCAACTTAAAAAATTAAATCCATTTGCCCAATGGGGCGAAATAGATAATGCCGATGCAATGGTTTATTATTTAGATGTTCAAACAGAAGAAAACTTAGTAATGGAAAAGACTCAAGGTTTTTCTCCAGCCAGCGGCTTATATGACAACCTTCCAGAAAGTGAGAAGTGCTAATGTATTTTGATGATATTGACATAGGTTCGTTACACATACAAAAGGTTCCCTACCCGCTTATCGAGTCGGTGGTTCTTAACGATCAAGATGGTATAAGTGTGGAAATGCGATATTGTTTCTATGCTCCCGTAGATGCGGAGGGTAAAGACATTTTTGATTCTTATAAGCCTTTGTTATCCACAAATGTCGCTTTATATACTTATGATGCTTCACAAGATATAAAGGATGCCCTTGAAGCTGGCGTCCCTTTCGGGTCTAACACGGCAGGTGCCACCATTAGTGATGAAGGTCCGTTCGTTAAAATGAATAAGGATGGTGTGGAATATTTTCTGCCCAAGCGGGGTAAGGATTCACAACATGCATCGTCTCCTCAAATGTTCACTCAATCAACACTTTATGAATACGGAGGTCAACAATACAGAAAATTTACTTATACTGTAGAGTTTAAAAATTTGAAAGCGATGGAATTCCATCCAGTAACCGACATCGACCCGACCCCCGGCGACCCTACGTTTATAGCAGATGATCGCATTGTAGATTTGATGGGTTTTATTCAAGTATCTGCGAATCTTGCAAACGGCGCACTTCCCTTCGCCGCCCAAGCTTCAGCAATAGCATATGCCTTTCCGTTTGTAATTGCCAAGGGCGGCATTGTTGATTTCAAGTATCAGATTCTTCAAACCAACGACGGCAAAATGTGGACAGGACCGTATTCGGCTGTAACTCTAGAAGAAGTTCCCAAGGGCGGAATTACATCTTTGGATTGGCAACATACTCACCATTATACAGTAAACGAGTTTGGAGATGGTGTCTCTGATGTGTCGTCCAACTACGCCTATATCCAAGATCAGAATTGGTATGGAGTCATACACCACTCACATGACATAGTTGATTATGACGTTAAACCAGCAAGTAAAACCGGTATTGCGTCTGAAACCCACATTCATAAACTTCCTGACCCCGGACTTGGTACTGAGATTTTAACAAAGCTTCCTGTTCCTGAAAACGATCCCGGTCTTACATCGGCAGTCGTCTCTGATCCAGCCGCCTTATCTAATTTTGTGGGTTTTGGTAAAGGAGATATTTTTGATTTGGGGGAGAATCAGGACATCGTTTCCAACCTTCTAACTGCGAACAAGATAGCTGATATGTCTTTTAAAGATTATTTTGATAGTCACAAACTGGAAGCAATGGAATCACCTTTTAGTCAAATATTTTTCTGGGATGACACGGCACCTACTACTATGAATTTGGCGTTTATGTTTGATATGGGCAAATTTATGAAAACGGCTCTCAGTTTTAATAACGGAAGCAATGCTTACGGGCTGAACATTAAAAGCATGTCTCTTTTGAGAAAAAAGGTGGCTAAGAACATAAGTGAAAAATTTACTAAAGATTTTTTGGAAGAGACCATTTGGTCTTCATGGATGACCGCCGGATTAAAGGGTTTATTTTCTGGTCAAGTCATCCCCCAGGGCACAGATAAAATTGTGTTGCGGGGCTATGATTGTTCTACTGCCGAGATTCAAAAAACCATTTTTGTTGTGAAGGATAAAACAGTTAACAAGAAATACAAATATGAATATCGTGTAAAAATAACTTTTGATTCAAAATTTGGATTCGATCTGAGCAGCAGCTTGGTGACCGTAAGCAAATATTTAAACATGTTCGGCGGATTAGAAAATGTAATAATGCTCTCCAAGTTTTATGATGCGGATTTTGGAAGAATGACTCCAAAATTTGTTGAGGAGTTTGGAGACATTTTGACTAGGCTTAAACAGAGTTTTAATACTTTGTTTGTGCGCCTCGTCGAGTTGGTCGACGCTGATAAGCCAGCCATCGCCTCGGCGCAGCAAGTTGCTTCTGCCGTGGGGAAGCTTTTAAGTGTTGATAAGAACGCGGGCACGACCGTTTTAACTCCCGGTACATTTTTTATAATAAAAGACCTCATCCAAGAGTCTCTTAACCAAGTAAAAACGTTTGATATAATGCCCAACGTCACACAGAAGATTAAAGGAGATTCCTCGAAGGCTCCAGCAATCTCCACTAACTATTACAAACTCCCTTCAGGACCACTCGCTGACGGTAGCACCAACTATAGTGTTGGATATGATGAACCGGCTCATTTCTTTTTGGATTATTTTTCGAAAGAAACACCTGTAAAAAGCTCCGAAAGCTTCGCGATTACACTCGACAAGGGACAATATGAAACGCTACAAAAGCTTGAAATCGCAAAATATCTTGGTAATACGGGTTCATACGGAAAAATTAATTTGCGCGAAAGAATAACGCCGCTCGCCTTGACGGCAGGCAACGCATCTATCCAAACACTTAATGATGACAATATATTTATTCTGAATGAGTCGCACTTAACCGATTTTGTGTTGAGTATGCAAAAAGGCGAAGCTAAATCTTATAAAGCTCCTACCCAAGACACCCAAGTCAGCGCGGTAATTTCACCTTTGTTAGATTCGTTGTTGAAGGATGGGGTTTCTATTATAGATTCAACGAGAGAAGAGGCGTTTACATCCCCCTCAGATCTTTCTAAACTGTCTTTCCTCGATTTTTTTGGCGGCTCTGGTAATCCGTTTAATCCTAAAAATGAGCCCGAGCAAGACGTTTCAAATTATCAAGATCTCCAGAAACTAACCACGATATATAATTTTATTAATCAAGTGGGCGCACAAAAGTTTGCGGATTATTTTGGGGATGAAGGCGGTTTGTTGAGGTGGATGGCTACGCCCTCTTCGTGGAGCGGCTGGGCTGATGTGGATGTGCCTCTTTATGCTTTGGGTAACGAACCCACATCTTTTGAAGCATCTGCGGATTTGAAGTCACTTTATCTTCAATTGGATCAAGGTAAAAAGCTTAGTGATGGGAACTCCATTCTTTCTGTTTTATTATTTACAAATACGGTAGAAATGTATGTGTTTATGTCCAATGCCAATTCCAACAAGGGCAGCAGTTGGCAGCCGTATAGAGAGGTGAAAAATAATTTAACTAGTCCCAACGTATTAGCTCGATGGCAATTAACGAGTGGCTTTCCATTAAATCAGCGGATTGTTGATCAATATTTTATTTTTACTACTAAGAATGTTTCTGGCAAGATCACCTTTAAGATCCCCAATATAAAAGCACCAGACACGCCGCCTGTTGAATTCGACGTAGACAAAGCCGCGATGAACGTTTTTTCTAAGGCTATGTTACCCGCCATGAAAGACGTGGTCTCGATGGGATTAAAACAAAGCCTGTTTGAAATCCCAAGCAAATCAGTATCTCCGTTTCCTAGTGGTCCCGTAACGGGGCTTTCCTCTGCCGGTGTGTCGCTGGCAGCACAATCGGTGTCGAAGGGAGAAACCGCGATGAAGACGATGTCGGTGTCTGTAGGGGTGCTTTCTAACCTTTTTGGTAATGTGGCATCGTCCAAGACTACAGGTAAGTCTAGCAAATCCGGCAAATCTATTGAAGGCGCAGTTGGAAAGATGGAAGTAAAACAGACCGGCGCTCAAGGCGCTGACGGCGCTCAACAAGTTGGAAAACAAGGGGCAAAATCCATTAAGGGCAAGATGCCGCTTAACATTCCAATGAACTTTGGCAAGGGCAAATATTAAAGCCTTAACAACTATTTACGAATATGCGAACTAGTTTTATATTTAAGGGCGGCGGCAGATCGGGAACTCCGGTCAACTCTGCGCCTAATAATCCTATTATAGTAAGCATTCATTACGCCCTTGATTGGGCAGAGGGCACGGGCGCTTCGTATGCTCTTCGTCCCGGCGCTGCCGCCAGTCAGGACCACACCGACCCTTCGTGGGTGGAGAAAATTCTTAAAGATCCGACCCCTGACGAGGTAGCACAGTTAAAAGATGGTCCCTATAACTATTTGGTTGGGAATGTGGTTCGTGAACTAAAGGAGATTTGGTTTTATGACGAGCCCGGTGGAAGTCCACTGCCCACCAACAACGCCAAGAAGGGTCCGTTTCACAGGTTGACAGCTTCTTTGGGAACTACCAAGCTTCCACAAAATCTTCATTTTTTTGATTTGGAAACTCCCACTCCACCAAAGTTCGAAGGTGTTTTTTCAGAAACAAAGGGAAGTGTGTATGTGAAGGCAGAACCCAACTATAACTTTTATCTTCAAAAACTTGAGTCGCTTGATAAAAATACATCGGACGAATATCGAAAAATTGCCAAGCCCCAGGATTTTTATGCGTATAATTCTTTGGTAATGAGAGAAAAGCCCATCTTAGTGGGAACATATATTGCTGAGACGAGGTGGAAACAAACCAAACGTATAATACCGGAGGTCACCAAGAAAACCGGCTACGGATCAATGACATACCCCGCTCAGTGGGGGAACTCTGCTCATTGGACTGATGGTGTGGCAAAGGGCAAAGAGAAGTTAAAATTGGACAGCTTTTATTCTACTTATTTGAGCAAGAAAAAATATGACAAAGATACGATGCCGTCCACCGGCTTAAACACTACTGCCAAAGCTTATAATTCTTCAGCTTATATTGTGGGTGATGTAGAGCTTCTTAATCGGGTGTCGAGCCATGAAAAAGTGTTGCCATATAATTTTGTGGTTGAAGCCAATTATAACATCATTCCCCAAAACTCTAATAACGAATTCAAGAAAATTTTAAAAGACATGGATATGTATGAGACGTTCGTTTATAATTTGATTGACCGTCAGAACAAACCATTTTTCTCACTCTCCGATGATGGGAGCGTAGATTTTAAAGAGATCTCGCGGTTGTTGGGGATGAATAAAAAAGAACAATATTGGATTGAACGTGCGCCAATGGTCGCTGAGACTTTAAAGTGGGCTTTCAAGGCAGGGGGTTTTATTTCCCCCAACCGCGTTACTACGAAGCAAACCGCGAAGTTGAAAGATTTGTGGGATGGACCGCAAAAGACTATCTCGGAACAGCTTATAACGATGGACCCCGCCTTCGGGGGCTTCGGCTTCAAACCCAATGGCAACGCCATGACCATCGATGAAGCGTATTTGGAAGGCGGCAAAGTCGGCGCTGCTGCCGAGAAGCCATTCGTCGCCCGCACCGATTTTATTTACCGCGAGTTTAGTGAAAATACTATGGTTAGTGACTTTGATGCTTTTATTTTTGCATCCCGAATGGAAGAGTTTGTCAACAAACACTACAAACCTTTGCTCGAACGAGTTTTTGATGAAAAGGGAAACTATAGAAAAGCCCCCTTAAAAAATTATGTGGAAGTGCTGGCGTATTCTGTGGCGCGTTTCAAGGTAGAAGACAATGGACTTAAAACTTATGAAAGGGAATACATGTTTCCAGCGTCTATGAATAGAGAAGAACTCTTAAAGGTGGTAGATTCTGGACCTCTTTATAACACACCTTATGTATACAGATTTTTCTGTCATGTTATAAGTGTTGGCACGGCGGTTCGCGACGACAAATCTAAGTTCGACACCACGAGCTTTTACAAAACCGCAGTGTACAAGGCAAATTTTCTTTCTTATCCTGATTTGAGAATTATGAAAGTCTTGGTGTGGGAAACAGAACCTAATTATATTATGGATTCCCTGCCGGTCTATCCCACTGCTTTGGTTATACCCAGCCGACTAGATGCTTCCAAGGTAAAGATGGTTTTGTCGGATAATGTTCCCAACGTGTCAGATGTTTTTATTCCCTTAAAAACTACCACCGATAAGCCCAACAGCCCCGGCAAAGATATGGAGATTTTTAATAAAATTTTAAAGAAACAAACTGGTGTGGGTTTGTACGATTCGTCGGTGGGGTCTGAGATGGTAAAGATTCTTTCCAAGATAGCCAAAGGTACAGTTGTGGCTGACGCAGAGAAGATGTGGCAGGGCTGGACCATCGGCGGCATCTCGGATGAGACGATGAAGCAAGCGGGTGACCTGCTGTTTGATTTTGAGTTTGCTTCAAAATCACCTATCGTCAAATATCAAATTTTTAGGCTAGACAGTGCCCCAACAGGTTACGTCGATTTTGAGAAAGCCAAAATGTTTGAAGTGGAAAAGATAAATGGCGTGGAATTTGTGGATACGATTAAGCCCAACACAACTTATTATTACACTTTTCGCACCATTAATGCTCACGGTTATCCATCTCGTCCATCTCCCGTCAGAGAGGTCAATGTTTATGATGACGGGGATATCCACATTGGTGACACTAAGCCCTACGCTTTTCCGATAGAGAAGACACCACAGCCAGTATTTAAGCCACTTACTTCCAACGGAGTTGTGGCAGTCGGCTTATCATCTTTTCAAGCCGAACCTTACAATGTTGATGGTTACGGAGATAAAGTGGAAAAGAATGACAGTTCCAAAAAGCTTTTTAATCGTATTGGACTAACCGGAGAAGGATTGAAGTGGACAGATGGCACCAGATATTTTAAAATAAGGGTTCGTTCTAAAACGACCGGAAGGGAAATCGATTTGAACTTCTTTCCTAAAATAAAGAAGTTGGACACCATTGGTGGCTCTGAACAAACCACAGAACAAATAAAAGCCAAAGGTTATTCAGGCGGCGACTTCAAAGAACTATCTAATTATTTTGCGTTGTCCACAAAAGGTTTGAACGCACTAATTAAGAAGGAGAACGAAACAAGTGTTGATCCCAAATTGATAGAAGCAATCATTAAAAAGATTAAAAATAACAAGCTGGACCAGCAAGCTTTGGAATCACTTATAGCGAACTTTAACAAACTTACATCTACTTAGTAAGAGGAAGTATTATGGCATTTTTAGATAACAGTGGAGATATTATTTTAGACGCCGTCCTAACCGACACAGGTAGGATGCGTTTGGCAAAAGGCGACGGCTCTTTTAAGATCGTTAAATTTGCTCTGGGAGATGATGAGATCAATTATTGGTCTTATGAAAACATCAACTACGTCGGCGGCAGAAATACATCCGGTTCTGCTTTTTACGATTTGAGCATTTTGCAGACACCTGTTTTAGAGGCATTCACGAATAATACGTCGCTTTTAAAACACCGCCTTGTTTCATATACAAGAAACGATTTGTTGTATTTGCCGATTATAAAACAAAATATCACCGACACGGGCTACGGCTTATATACTGATGCCGACAACGGCAATACATACGTCGTTGCTGTGGATTTAGCTACGGAGACAACGTTGGGCATCAACTCGCAGGGGGTCTTGAATGGCTCGAAGGGCGCGGGCACGAACAAGGTCCGTGTTGATTTTGGTTTAGATTCACCCAAAGTAGCGAAAGAAACCACGCTTGATGCAGATTTAATGGAGAGCCAGCTTATAATTGAACTCGATAACCGTTTGGGTAAACTTGTTAACGTTAAAACGGGAGAAACCTTGGATTTCGATTTCCTTGATGATGATCAAGTCGCCACTTATATAGTGACTAATGCGATTGACACTCAGTATCAGTTCACAGACGACTCGACCAATAATATAGCGGGACCGTTTCAAGGGATGGCGGAATTTAAGTTTAAAGCCTCTATCAGTCTTCAGACTTCAAATGCACTTTATAATCAGTTTGGAACAACCGGGGTAGAATTTTCAGAAGTAGACTCAGCGACTTTTAACTTTATTGACACCCTCGTAAGAATAACAGGCGGCACCACGGGATTTTCAGTAGACATCCCCCTAAGGTTCGCCAAAAAGATAACAGGATAAAAAAATGGCAAGCTCTTTTAAAACACTAACTCCCAAGGATAGGACAGCGACCAAGACGCTTCTGCATGAAGCTCTTCCGCTAACCGGAACAATAGTCAGCGGCACTTATGCCGACACAAACATCAAAACTTTTTCTCACGGCATGTTTGTTTCGGTATATGATTATCCTTATTTGAGTTCGTCTGCTAATCACATCTTTGATTTAACCTGTGGGTATTCGGCTAATTCGTCTTTAAGTGCGTCCGCAGCAACCACAACTATGCAAAAGAAAAAGATTAACATTTATAACTCAATGGCACAGGTCTTGGCAGGGTTTGATTCAACTGGGTCTGCTCAAGAGTTTGATCAAGATGGCAACTTTGCAGCCGGTGGAACAAAGAATCAAGACTCCATATTCTTGAACTTCTCGCGTATTTTATCCAAAGATGCTATTCAAAAGGGTTCTTTTTCTATTTCATTTTTTACATCGGGCACTTATACCGCTCCTACCGACATAGGCACTTTCACCGACGCTGGCGCAGCAAACAACTACAAAGTAAACTCCCCAGCAGGCGACTATGGAATCATTAAAAGTGGCGACTCCAATCCAGTGGGTTTGATTTATTATGACGCTGGAGTCGTCGTTCTGTCTGCTTCAATTTTCCACGGAGTAACCACGTTTGATGCTGCTGGAGACGCTTGTGACAACGCGCTGACTGGTTCTACGATTGATGCGTTTACAGCGGGTCTTCGAAGACGATGGTATGATTGTTCATTCAATAATACAACGGAACTTAACTCTACCATTTATTTCTGCCGAGCCACAAATTCGGATTTTAATTATAGTTCAAATCCGACTTATTTGACCTCTTCGCAGATTTTTGTAAAAGAACTTCCTGATGATTTACCTCTTACCTATTTTACCACGGTTGGTCTGTATTCGGCTGATAATGAGTTGCTAGCGGTCGCTAAATTGAGCGAACCAATCAAGAAAACGCCAGCAAATGAAATAACGGTGCGAGTACGCCTTGATTACTAATGAAGCAAAGTAAGTTTGCCCCAGATGAGATTTTTTTCAACACCATTGAAGCAAACCCGAAAGTAACCTTCACGTTTGCCGATGGTGAAACTTATTTAAATAACATATCAAGCTCCAACACAAATGTTACCAATGGTATGCTGTCTGCTTATGATTTAAGCGTCAATCGTACAGGCGATGAACGCATTTATCAATTTTTGAATAAGGATTCAGATTTTGCTTCTTGGGCGACCACATCTGTGTCAGCCTACGCTTCAGCACTTCCCGGCGATCAATTTAAAAATTATTTGGCTCTCACTTCTTCAGTAGATGTGGAGTTCGGAACTGATTTAACTCATACGGTGGCTTTGAAAAACACTATTGATTATTATGGTTCTATGTCAAAATATTTTGATTATAACACTTATATTGATGGACAAGAAATAAGATTAATTTCTATTCCGAGTGTTTTTTACGGCTCTAGCATACAGAAGGGGCAAATCCGGTTAGATTTTTATTATACCGGATCGCTCGTGAGCGTAGTTACAGATAAAAATAAAGATGGTGAGTTGATACAGGTAAGTGGATCCACAACTGGTAATGTTGTCGGTATCGCCCTTTACAACGAGGGATTTTTTATTCTTTTTGGAACTGGCGCTCTGGGCGATGATGTGACGGATGGCTACACAAGCGGGTATGATACGGGTTCGTGGATAGATTTTGCGGATACGGGCGCTGGTGTGGTTAAAAGTTCGTTCGAAATGGTTTTTAAGGGAACCACATATACTCCCACCCTGACTATGTTTGCACACGCATCACCGGGAAAATACAATTATAGCAACAACCCCACCTTTATTTTAACGGGGACAACCCCCAATACAATAACAGGGTCATCACTGTTATATGTTGGCACTCCCGCTACCATTAAAAATATAACAACTTCTTCATTTAATAATTTTGATGCCCCCTTTAAAAAGACTACATTTATTTCTAAGGTTGCAATTTATGATGAAAATCAGAAGCTTTTAGGGGTGGCAAATTTAGCGGAACCAATTAAAAAGACAGAAGATGCGGGCTATACCTTTAAAATAAGACTAGATTTGTAGTATAATAGATATATGTTATTAGCCCTTGACGTTTCTACCTCAATCACAGGCATTTCAGTTATCGACCGGCAAGGTTATGTGGTCTATTGTACGTCTGTTGATTTGCGAAAGTTCAAAGATTTCTTTACCAAATGCGAAATAATGCGGTCAGCCCTTATGGATGTTCGTACAGAGTTTGCCATTTCCGAGATTTACATCGAACAACCCTTTATGTTTTTTAGTTCGGGGGGATCATCGGCTAAAACGATGTCTGCGCTTCAGAGATTCAATGGTGCAGTTAGCTGGATTTCTTATGCAACGATTGGCGTTAAGCCACAGTATTTAACAGCGGGACAAGCCCGTAAGGAAGTCAATTTGAAGATTCCCAGAGGTCAAAAGGCAAAACCAGTTGTTTTGCAATTTGTTCTTGACAACGACCCTACTTTTAG
>Ga0098044_1000131_pt1 | contig 40227 bp, 34 predicted proteins | sample 10_taG_FD_75053 | JGI IMG/M metagenome (GOLD analysis project Ga0098044, IMG submission 75053) | Marine viral communities from the Subarctic Pacific Ocean - 10_ETSP_OMZ_AT15264 metaG | ecosystem: Environmental > Aquatic > Marine > Oceanic | place: Pacific Ocean | collected 2015-01-16 | reverse complement strand
AAAGTGTCAGATAAGTAAGGGTGTACTGATCACAAACCTTACCTCTATAACTAAACGGGATCACCTAAGTATTACTTAGGCACAATCAGAACAGGAAAGATGATAAACTTGTGGGAACAACACATCCAAAGGACCATAGAACTGACGATCGATTAGTATGATTAGACTTATCTGCATACGGATGAGCAATTATGAAAGACAAAGTTGGTATTTGCCGTTGAAACTCCACCGTTTATCGTCTTATTCTTGTTCAATTGTATCCAAATTCAATCACTCTTACTAATTATTGGACAATAATCTCATCTTTTGATAAATTTGAGAGTGATTGGACACACTTGGTCTCAAAGACCATAATTAAGACATTATGTATCTCTTTCCCTGAGACACTGATTGATATAATATAGCACAATGTACACGGATTTGAACCAATGAATTGTTACCTACTCTGCACTTCGATGTAAGACTGGACATGAAATTCGTAATAATAATCTGTTGAACACACCAACATTGTTGGTCACTGTTCACATTGTGTTCTATTATATCTTATTAACGTAAATCATCAACCTTTTTATTAACTAAATATTTAAATTATGAGTGGAAATCTCGAAACAATTTCAGCTGAAGCTAAACTATTATTAACTTCACTGAGACTATCCTCAAAACCAGACGCTACTGTTGTAGATGATAAAGATGGTATTGACGGAAAATTAAACTTGACCAGTGACGGTCGTAAGTATTACATTGCAACATTTAGAGACCCTTCAAATCCATTTGGAGTTGAAAGAACTAGAGTGATTGCACAAACTACTGATTCAGCAGACAATCCTGTATGGAAAAGTGGTAACCCTTCTTTAATCAAGAACTTTATAGGTAAACCAATACCTGGTGACATCGTTACTAGACAGGTGCCTGCTTATATGGTTGGAGACAGAACTGTTGACTCTTGTTCTTTAGTTGTTCTTAAGAATGAAGCTATATCATCTGTATTCAAATCTAATGGTCACGATTTAGATGATGAAGACGATATGTCTGATTTAGGTAACATTGACTTAGATACTGGAGAGATAATGGGTAACGAAGGAGATGTTACAGGTGGTACTACTCGTAACGAACAAATGAACGATGTAGCGACTGGCTCTAAACCTGAAGAATTAGGATAATGAAGAACAGATAGATTAATACCAATACATTAACGATGGGTGTGTGTAAAAGCACACTCATCCTTGATGTTTACTTTTATTTAACCTTTAAAAAAGAACAATTATGTTTAAAACCAAGGAATTATTAGATTTAACACTTTTCAACAAGATAAGAGTAGGACTTAAATTAGACTGGACTAGAGGGTCATTTGGTGGTGGAATTATACTTGATGGATCACTTACTAACTGGGCTTGTCATATTATTATACTAAAAGTATGCTTTAGTTTACATATTAAATGGGCTGATTTAGATTGTCCAACATGTTAAGATTTAGCGATTATCGAGGTCCAGCATTCACATACAATGGTAAAGATTACCAACTACGTGGGTTTGACTGTGATCAAGGCTTTTATGAATACATTTTAATTTAATACTTATGAAAAAAGTTATATTTTATATGATTGTAGCACATTTGTTTGCATTTATAGCAATATTTGCTTTTATAGGATTCTTTCTAGTAGTATTTACAGGAAGTCCTGAACATAAAGAGTATTTAGTATTACTAAGTGCTATTGCAATGTTATCATGCATTATATTTATCTACTTAAGTAAATATACAGATAAGTTACAAAGAGCGTGGGATAGCGATAAAATGTCGCGATTACACAATAGACGCAAAAACTGTTAAGGTGCTAAGACAGTATAAATATCAGTAACACAATCCTTGACTAGGAGAAAGAAAGCAGTTACTCGTCTGAGCGAGTATAAATAGACATTAAGCTTAGAGCGTCAAGGTGTTGACTTGAATATCACCTTGGATTGTGTAGAGTTGTAAATCCCTCTTTTGGGTTTTCTCTATCAAGCACAGGGGCCTGGCCCGATAAGTATAGCAATATACCTAAAGACATTAATAGTACGTTTATGCTATTAATGTTGCCTAGAATTCTCAATGAGATTTCTGGTCAATCCAGGCAAGCAGTATATCACACGGCATCAATGGGGGAATCCCTGAGAGTATGTGTGCTATCTTTTGGTTAAGGTAGTGAGATGGTGACATCAATAAGACAAACTGTAGATTTAATTGCGATCTAGATTCCAATCTAGTTAGTGGTATAAATCAGTACGCACGGTAGTCCTAGGGAATAGGATTATCACGGCTAATACCATACCGATGGAAAGGTATACGTGAGTAGTATTGTATTTTGTCTCTCAAAAGGAGACGAAGCAATTGTTGGATCAGCCACTACTTGCTCAAAATAGACGAGAAACCTAGGGATATTCCCTGGGTAACATTAACCAAAAGAGAAAGTGCTGACTTGTTATTGACGAAAGATGACTAAATCTGACTACTTCGGTAAGTCAGAGCGGATGATCCCTCAAGGTGATTCTGTTTACAGTTAAAAGACAGATATAGAGTTTAGCGGCTTTATATTTTGATCGAGTAAATTGTGAGTAGTTAATAACATTAGAAGTGGTTAGTCTAACTAACCGTCATTGCATATTACTATACGAGAGTATAGTGGATAAGTTGTAAACCCTACCAGGAATTAAACAACGAAAGATATGTGTATAGTGGTGTAATCTCAGCCCATTATATAATTATGAATAAAGTTAAACTTATTCGCAGACTTAGATGGGAGCTTCGAAAGTCGAAGCATTCAATCCTGTTACACAGAGTAGTCATCTGTATTCTTATCTTAATCCTAGTATTCAGTTACTAGGGTTAAGAACAATTTATTAATCTAAAAACAATTATCATGGGAAACAGGTATGATCACGATTCTGACAGCGTTGGCAAAGCGGTTGGATTTGAAAGAGCAAAACAAAAAGCAACAATTGAAGCATTTAATGATGCTTTACAAAATTCAGATGAAGACACTTCTAAATCTAAGATATTAGAAGCTACTCTTAATAAACTGAAAATGAATGGCACAATTAAAAATACAGACGATGGGTTCTTTGCAGCATTCTTCTTAGCCCAATTTATAACAGAAAGAGATTCTGACGGAGCAACAAAAGATGCCATTAGAGCTGTAGCACGAAAATTTGCATCTACTTTATCTGATAAAGGCTTTAATCTTGAGGATCTTCCTCTTAAGGAGATGATCAAAGATATGCAAGAGAAGCACAATAAAGAATGTGTTGCAGATGGTTGTACAAATAACTCTGAAGAATACGAAAATCATATAAATAGTATCTTATCTATGGATCCTAAAGATTTCATATCTAAAGAAAAACTATTAGTACACATAAATAATAGTGAAAATGATTTTTAAACAATTTTAACCCTTATAATTAAACAATTATTTGTATCTTTATAACTTAAATAATTACAATATGGCAAAGAAAACAATCAGTACAGTTCGGGGAATTGGTAAAATACTAAAGAATAGTAATAGTGTTTTAAAAGATTTAGAAAACACCGAGAAATATAGCGAACAATTGGATAATATGGCACGTCTATCACTTAAACATGAAGATGCTAAAATAGATATTCAAATATTCGTTAAAGTAACACCTCCAGTTGATAAAGAAACTGGAGACAAAAAAGGACCCCAAGATTTGCTTAAAGCTTTAAGAGAATCTAAAGATCCAAGTCAATTTGTTGACGCATTAAGTAATATAGATGACTCTATACATGACCATAAAGATGGTTATAAAGAATCTGAGTATTATGAAGCCAGCCTTGACGGTGTAGATAACTCTACATTCTTATGTATTGTTGATAAATTACTTCAACATTACAAAGCACACAGCAATCAATTATTAACTAAATTAAAATCTTTATTATGATACTATTAATTATTGGGTTATTAACTTTTACTATTATTATTTTATTTCGATTAGGCTGGGGAAAACATAATCCTAATGCTGAACTATTAGAAAAGATCGAGAAACACAAATCTAATGGAATGGCTACACTACCAGAACAAGTAAATATGTCTCCATTATCTATGCGAGCACAAAAATGTTTAAATACATTAAATATTCATTATGTAGAAGATCTAAAGAAGATATCTTATGGTCAAATACTTGGTCATAAAGGTATTGGTCCAGCTACTGCAGAACAAATTGTAGTATGGGCATTAAGTGAGCACGGTATACACATACCTGGATATGGAGGTATGACAACAAATGGAGAAAGAGTTCAAGAATTTTATGTTTAACAATTTCCCTTGGATGGAAGCAGCTAATAATTTAGTAGCTTCCGATTGTTCGCTTATAGCGGGGCAGAAAAGCTTAGATAAATCGGTTTTAATTGGCCTATTGTCGTTTAAGCTTTTCGGCTCTGTTATAAGTTTTTATTAATCTAAATTTATTTAAATGAGTAAAAAAAGAGCTCTAGAAATATGTAAACACTTGGAACAAACCATTAGTAAAATGGGACATAGAGGACATATTATGCATAAAAATGAAACCTATGAGATTCCAAGAGCATGTAAAAGTACATTAATTAGAATGCGCGATAAACTAATTAAAAAATATAAGTTTAAACTATAACTTACGGGGGTGACTTGGATTTGACATACTTTGAGAAGTATAAATGGCAAGCAACGATGCTTTTTAACTGGCGAAAATAGTTATGCTAAAGTCGCGAAGTTCTTTCCAATAGGGAACAGCTTTGTCGCTAGTGCTCTACCACTACAAAGTGTAGAACTTGCAGTAGCTGCTTAGGTAGTTTCTACAAAAGTATTTTAATGATCAAACTTTGTTACTTAATACAAATGAGATTTATCTCACCAGGCGGCTAGATATAGCGATGGTTGATCTGTTCAAGTTACATTCGTGAGTAATGCGTGTAACGGCTACGGATATGGAGTCTGATGACTATCAGAAGCCTTGGTTAAAAATTAATTCAATTACTTAAAAGCTTGTACATCTATTTATGTGGATACTGTATGGACGTGGGTTCGAACCCCACCACCTCCACTTTTTATTAACTATTAAAAACAATTACTATGGGATTTGATTTACACGGTTTGGCTCCTAAAATTAACGAGCCAGAACCTGCAATATTAAAACAACATTCTTGGGCCAGTATGCCTAAAGATGTTCATGACGATTACTGGAAAGCTAACGATACATATGAAAAAGCTAATCCTGGTATATATTTTAGAAACAATGTATGGTGGTGGAGACCATTATGGGAGTATGTATGTAATATATGTGATAATATATTAACTCAAAAAGATATGGAAAAAGGTGGCTATAATAATGCCGCTATTATATCTAAAACTAAAGCTATTAAGATAGCTGCACGTATAATGAAAGAGAATAAGACGGGTAATCTTGATAAGTATGCGCAAAAATACTCAGCGGCTATTGCTAAACTGGAAAAAGAAGATTGTACTCATTGTAATGGTACAGGAATACGTAATGATAAATATGTGAAAGGAAAATGTAATGTTTGTACAGACGGTAAACGTGAAGCGTGGGCTGCATCATATCCATTTAGTGTGGAAAATGCTATAGAGTTTGCAAAGTTTGCAAAAGAATCAGGTGGATTTCAAATATGTTAACTAAAATAATAACAATGAATAAAATTTATGACGAAACCAAAAGCATTAATAAACTATTTAGAATAGTTACAAATGTATTTGGTATTTCAAAACAAGAAATGACATCTAAAACTAGAAAGAGAGCATATGTAGAAGCTAAAACTATGTTTGCTGTAATTGCTAGACAAAAATTACTATTAAGTACTGTAGAAATAGGAGAACTTATAAAAAGAGATCATAGTTCTATTATACATTATAGTAAAGTACATAAAGATCTCTATAAAGTAGATAAAACATATAAAAGAATGTTTAATCTTATAAGTAATGTCTTTACTGACCAACCATTTATGGCTGATAAAATATTATCCATAGATGACAAGTTAAGTATAGCACATATTAAATTAGATACTTTAGAAAAAGAGAATGAACAATTACGTGAAGCAATGACTCTAATAAAAGAGGCTGTACTTACGTATTAAGAAACTAAAAGGACCTCATAGTCGACCGATTATAAGTAATGCATTTGCGCAGACACATATAACGAAGAGCTACGCAGGTCCTGAACCTCATTTATCAATCACCAAGCCTTGACGTGGCGATGAGGCTTAACAATACTATCTATTCTGTCTCGAGACACAACTTCTAGATCCAAATATACCTATACTTATGTTAATTCGAAGATAGATAGGCTGACAGATCGTAACTGATGTACAAAATTCCATATTTGGAATTACGACAAAGTGGACCTTGGCGTGCAAGTCGTAGGTATTGGACTAATTGGTGTTTTTACTAACTTAAAATATATATAACATGGGAACAATTGAAGTAGCAAACTTTAAACTTAGAGTTTTAAAACATGTATCTAACATAATAAAAGAAGGAAAAACTATTCTACCTGTTATGTATGTTAGAACAATCAAAGGTAAATATAAAATTATGGCCATTCATCCAAATTTATTGGAAGATAAAAGATTAAGAGATAAATGTAGAGAAACTATGCAGTATATGCTAAAAGTATCTAAAGCCGATTTACTTTGCTTTGTCTCAGAAGCATATGTATCTGCAATTAATGCTGAATCTTTAGAACCTGCTCAAAAAGCAAGACTAGAATCAGGAGACCTTAATAGAGCGGACTATGAAAAGATTACAAATAATAGAAAAGAATGTTTATTTTTAAGCTTTGAGTCTAAAAAAGATGACAATGATAATAATGAATTTATGACATTTAAAATAGAGAATAAGACATTATTACCGTATGAGCATTCAAATAAAATTAATGAAAGTACAGATAGTGGGGAACAAATGAAGACCCATCAAGGTAATTTTTCTAATTTATTTGAAGCATAATTTACAACGCATACAATTAAGAATAGAATGAGTAAAATACATATGGGCAAGAGATGGCTTTGACTGTATTAGTATCACGATTTATACAATAATCTATAGTGGTTCTTATCACTATATATTTCTACAGGAAGTGAGTTCGAATCTCACCTTGTCCACCAAGAATAGAATGAGTAAAATACATATCATAATACTTGTTTTGGAACACAGTTGTCGTAACCTGTGAGGTTGAGATCCCTTCTCAATTCTATTCTATTTAATAACATTTAAAATATAAAATTATGGCAGAAATGGTATGTCCTCATTGTGGACACGATGAATACAATGAAATTACAATGAATATAGATGATGATGGGTATGAATGCGCATCTAAATTTTGTGGAAAGTTTTTCATGGAACCTATTGAAGACTATGAGTTCAATGAAGCAGCTAAAGAAGCTAAATTAGAAGATGAAGCTGATGAAAGGAGGGACCATGGAAATAATTAAGATATTTATGTTAATCACAGCTATATCTATCAATTCAAATGAGTTGATACAAGAATATAGTTATTCTACACATGTAATCACAGAAGATAGTATTAATTGGTACAGTGATTGTGCTAACGATACTATAATACGTGAAAAAAATGAAGAAATAGGAGATATATTAACACGAATTACAATTAAACATAACTTAGAAGATATGGACTACATAATTATGTATCCCGATTCAATAGGTTATACAATAAGAAAATAAAATGAGATATTTTATAGGACCTGGAGCAGATGAGCTTTCAGAACATTACGAAGTACTATCTACACTAGAACCAGCAATAAAATATTTGCAAAACAAAGAATATCTAGCAGTAGATACAGAAACAGAAGGATTAGATTTTCTAACAGAGAAAATGATAATGCTTCAAATAGGGGACGATGTTAATCAATTTGTTATTGATACACGATATGTAGATATTGAACCCTTAAGAGACATATTAGAATCAAACTCTATAACTAAGATTCTACATAATGTTAAATTTGATTATAAATTCATTAAAAGGTGTAGTAATATTACTATGAATAATTGTTGGGATACTATGTTAATAGACCAGGTTATTCATTGTGGTAAATTTACTACACGATATTCTTTAAAAGATTTATGTAAAAGATATATGCAAATAGATCTAAACAAAGACACTAGAAATCAATTTATTGGTTTAAAGAGTCAACCTTTTAAAGATAATCAAATAGTATATGGAGCTAAAGATGTAGAGTATTTATGTTTTATAAGAAAAGCTCAAGAGCAATTACTTTTAAAACATAAATTAGAAGCTACAGCAGAATTAGAAAATGATGCTAGCTTAGCTTTAGCTGACATAGAATTTAATGGATTTAAATTGGATCAAAATCAATGGAACGATATAGCGGAGAGTTCGCATGACGAAATGGTACAGTATGAAAATACTTTAGACCAATTAGTTATGTTAAACCCAAAGCTATCTCGTTTTGTTAATCCACATGTACAGACACAATTATTTACAGCAACAGAAGATATTAGAAAAATTATGGTTAAATGGTCTAGTCCTATACAAGTATTAAGAGTATTTAAAAAACTAGTACCTAAATTAGAAAATGTAAATGGAAAAGAACTGATAAAACATAGAAATCATGGACTAATAGATAACTATATAAAGTATAAGGAGAAAGCAAAACTTGCTACTTCATATGGTACAGAATTTTTAAAGAATGTTAAAATAGATAATAAAATTCATACTAGTTTTAAACAAGTGTTAAATACTGGTAGAATTGCTAGTAATTCACCTAATATGCAACAAATACCCTCGGACAATAGATTTAGACACTGTTTTATACCTGATGAAAACCAAGTATTGGTGTCTGCTGATTATAGTTCTCAGGAATTATGTATTATAGCGACAGGATCGAAAGACCCTGTTTGGTTAGACATATTAGAGAAAAATGGCGACTTACACAGTGAATGTGCTGATCTAGTATTTCAAGAAAAATGGAGACAAGCTGATAAAAAAGAGAAAAAAAAGTTGCGTACTAACGTAAAAACTATTAACTTTGGCCTCGCTTATGGCATGGGTCCATTTAAACTTGCAAACACTTTACAGATAAGTACAGATGAAGCACAGATACTAATAGATAAATATTTTAGTGTATTTCCCTCAATAAAAAAATTTCTCAATCGTCTAGGTAATTACGGAAAAAAGTACGGTCACATTAGAACTTTTGCACCTTTCAGACGAATCCGATGGTTCGAAGATTGGTTTCCCAATATGGGATTTAGCTATGCAGATAAGAGGACTTTAGGCACAATTGAACGTGCATCTAAAAATACTCCTATCCAAGGTACTGGTGCTGATATGACTAAGTATGCATTAGTCTTATTACGTGGTAGAATACAAACATGTAAACTACCAGTTAAATTAGTAATGACTGTACATGATCAAATTGATACTATGTGTCATGCTGATTACGCTGAAGAATGGGCAAAAACTTTAAAAGGGATAATGGAAGAAGCAGCAGAACATATACTAGGTAACAAATTATTAAAAGCAGAACCAACAATAACAACAAAATGGGAGAAATAATTCAAACAAATTTATTTAATGAACAGAAAGATGAGCTTCAACAAGCTCACTTAAATGCTTGGGTCTCGAACGGTTACAAAGGTACCTCTATTGCAGCTACAGGTCTTGGTAAAACCAGGATTGGTATTTTAGCAATTAAGAATACTTTAGGCGAAGACTCTTCGAAGAGTGCTGTAATAATAGTACCTACGGAGAATCTTAGAGACAATGAATGGGTCAAAGAATTCCATATTTGGAATTTAGATCATTTATTACCACAAGTAGAATTCATGTGCATACAATCTGCACATAAACTTGCAGGACATCATTGGGATATTGTTATTATAGATGAAGTACACACTACTTTGTCTATGATATACAGAAATTTCTATGAAAATAATCTTTGGGAAAGGATGTATTGCTTTACAGCAACTCCTCCTGAAAATGAAGAATATTTTACGTATCTGCATGAACATGCCCCTATAATTAAAATAACTAATTTAAATGAGGCAAGAAAATTAGGGATTGTATCCCCTTACACAGTGTATAATTTAGGAGTGAGTTTCACACCTGAAGAAGCACTAGAATATAATAGAATTGATAAACTTTTTCAAGATTGTACAGATGAACTCGGTGGACATTTTAATGCATTTCAAAATGCAAGTAAATTTATGAAATCAAGTAATCATCCTAAAAAGAAAATCGCTATTATATATTATAAGATGATGAACAAAAGAAAGCAAATGTGTTTTAATGCATTTAGTAAGTTAGTTATTGTTAAAAAATTAACTGACATGCTTTCTGATAGGAAAACATTAATATTTAGTGAAAGTATTGAGTTTGCTGAGCAAATTCAAACAGTACTAGATGATTGTTCTGTATTTCATAGTAAAATGCACAAGAAAGATCGTAAAGATGTTCTTGAGGATTTTGGAAATATAGACGGTGTTAGAATATTAAGTTCTGTAAAAGCGCTAAATGCAGGTCTTAATGTACCAGATTGTTCTTTAGGAATATGTGTTGCTGGAAGCTCAAAAGCTCTAGACAGTATTCAAAGAACAGGTCGTACATTAAGATTAAAAAACGGCAAAAAAGCAATATATGTAAACTTATATGTAAAAGGGACACAAGAACTAAAATGGGTTAAAAAGAGAGTAAAAAGTGATTACACAGTTAAATGGATAGATAACATAAACGAAATTGAGTATTAACTTATAAATACAATGTGTATGATTGCAATTGGCAAACCATTTTTAGATATACTGATAGAAAACCAACTAACGTTGGAAGAGTACACGGTTATCTATTGTGTTGTTTATGATAAAAAAGATTTAATTAAATCTTATAGTCGTAATGTTAACACAATTACTTCTGAATTAGTTCAGAATCTTCAAGATAGAGGATTTTTAATTATGAAAGAAGGAACATGGGAAGCTACCGATCAGAGCGATGTGTTTATACGGGATCTCGTAGATAGTTATTCAGATCAGAAATCAGATAACCCTTTCTTAGGCGATGAAGATTTAGTAGACTTGGCGGATAGTGTATACGGTAAAGAGTTCAATGACTTTTTATCTAGTTATCCGACCAAGGCTATTAGGCCTAGTGGAAGAACAGATTATTTAAAGGAAGGTACTAAAGAGATAAAGAAAATGTATCTCAGTATTATCCAAGGGAATAGATGTTCACCTCAACGACTACAAAAATCTGTTGAATTTTATGTTAACAGACAAAAACGAAATGGTATGAATTATATTAAGACACTTAAAAATTGGCTTAAACAAGAAATTTGGAAAGACACTCTTAATATAATGGATACTGAAAGTAATGAACCAAATAAAAATATCAATTATGGCGGGAAAATCAGCTAGAAGCTTGAAGTATAAACATATTAAAACCGCTAGTGACGAAATTATACAGTATATAGATGATAGACGAAAAGGACTTATTCGTTCATTAAGAACAAGATGGAGTAAATTAAATAATTCAATTACAGGAGGTTTGGAATGGGGAACAATAGTTACCGTAGCAGGTATGTCTGGTTCAGGTAAATCCTCAATAGCAAACGAAATGGAAACTAGTTTATTTGATTTTAATCCAAAAGAGAATTTTTCTATATTATCATTTAATTTTGAAATGCTAGCAATGAAACAAGTCGGAAGAAAAATATCTTCCAAGTTAGACTTGACATCCTCTGAACTATATTCAGGTAGGGACTCATTAAAAGATTTAGATTTTGAACGATCTAGATTTGTAGTAGAAGATACAATAAAAGATTATGAAGTATATTATGTAGACATTCCAGGGTCAGTACAACAAATTTATAGTACTATAAAAAGATTTTATACAAATGAAAAAAGAAAAAAGGGAGATGATTATGGAACAGTAGTGTTCCTTGATCACACATTATTAACACGGGGAAATAAAGGTGCATCTGAAAGAGAAATTTTAGTTAATTTGTATAAAATGTTTATGCTTATTAAAAAAGAATTAAAAATAGTTGTTGTAGTACTGAGTCAATTAAATCGTGATTTAGAAAGACCAGAACGATTATCAAATCCTATGGCACATTACCCTATGAAAAAAGATATTTTTGGATCCGATGCAGTATTTCACGGATCCGATATAGTTATGATAAGTCACAAACCTTTTATGTTGCATTTACAAACTTATGGTCCTAATAATTTACCTGTTACTAATCCTTTAGATAACGAACAGGCAATGATTTATTGGCATATAATTAAAAATCGTGAAGGAGAATCAGGTATAGTATTAAGCATGCTTGATAATTTAAAACATAGTAAGGTAGATGAATATGAACAACCAAGTACAACAAATTTTAATATATAAATATGGTAATAGCAAAAATTTTAAGAACAGATGGTAGTGAAGAAGAGCTTTTACTGCCAAAGGAAGAGCAATTAAAACCCCTACAAAAAATTGTAGGAGGATTAATTGAAGTAGTACCGTCAACACAAGAAGGACTTAGTATTATATGTAATGAAGAAGGAAAAATAATAGGCTTGCCTATAAATTATAAAGCTACTATATTACATAGATTTAATGAAGACCCTTTATGTGGCGATGTAATAATTTTACAAACTGATAAACTAAATTAATATGGCACAAGAAATTTTAATTATTGGCGAATCGGGTTCTGGAAAATCAACTAGTTTTGAACATTTAGAACCCAAATCAACTTTTATAGTTAATGTTGGTAAGAAACCAATGCCCTTTAGAGGGTGGAAAAAAAACTATAGTTCTTTATCTAAAGAAAACCCACAAGGTAATTATTTAGAATCAGATAATCACTCAGTAATTGTTTCTACACTTAAGCATATAGATGAACATATGCCCCACATAAAAACTGTCATCATAGATGATTTTCAATATGTAATGGCAAATGAATATATGCGTAGAGCAAACGAAAGAGGATTTGATAAATTCACTGATATAGGATTACACGCTTGGGAAATAGCGACAGCTGGTAAAGATTTAAGAGAAGATATTACTTTTGTCATGGTAGGTCATGCAGAAACTGCAACTGATCTTCAAGGTAATAGAAAACTTAAATTTAAAACAGTTGGAAAATTAGTGGATAATATTATCACTATGGAAGGTATGTTTACTGTTGTATTATTTACAGATGTAAGCCCCGATCCTGAAGGTAATATTAAACACTCATTTATAACTCAATCAGATGGTACAACAACAGGTAAAAGTCCGCGAGGAATGTTTCCTGAATATAAAATACCAAATGATATTAAGTCTGTTATAGATGCAATAAACAAATATTATAACTAAAACTAAATTTATGAGATTAGTAGGAAAAAGAGTCGAAAGACTAAATCGTTATGGCGATGACTTATGTATCGAATTACAGAAAGAAGGAAGAATGCGTATAAGTCCAGCTTTACAATCTAGAATGGGAATTCCTAATTCTGGTAATAAAGTAGGATTTGCATACCCAGACACCGATGATAAAGATCAAGTTGTCAATATTTATATAGCGCCCGATGGAAATGGGGTAGCGGTAAATAATCAAGGAGTATTAAGTAATACACCACACAATCGTGATTTAAGATCACACTATGAAGAATCAAATTCAGATAATGTTAAATTATTTGTAGCAGAACAGCCTACAGAAGATGAAGACTTTCCTGGATATAGATTTTTTAAGATTAAATCTAAAAGTATGTTAGATACAGCAACAGAAGATTATAATGTTGCTGTAAATACTTTGGAAAAAGTAGAAACTTTTGTATCTTCGCAAACAGATGAAGATGTAATAGAACATGCTGCAGATACAACATTTCCGAGTAGTATGGAAGATGTAACAGAAAAACAGCCTATTCCTAAAGTAGAAGGTAATATAGAAAAAAACTTTCAAGAAGATGCTATCGAAGAACAACAACGAATAGATGAAGATGCTATTCAAGATCAAAGTACTGATGAAAATCATATAGACGATCTTAAGGAAGTATTTGATAATAGTGAACCTATTGATGAAAAACAACAACAAACAGACGAAGAAGAATCATTAGATTCTTTAGATATGTTTTAAACTAATTTAATAACAAATAAAAAAAGAAAATTATGGCGTACCAAATTAACCAAGCTTTAAACGTAAACGAAGTATCAGGATCATCACCAATTCCTGTCGGCATTAATGATAATGTTGTATTTAACGGTGTAGAAAAGAAAACAGACAAAAACGGAAAATCATATTTAAGCTTTAAGTTTTCAGATAGTTTAGAAAATGAATTAACTCATAATGAGTTTGATATTAATCCTGACTATGTAACTCCTAAAGAAGGCGAAAGTAAGGAAGATGCCGTAGCTCGTAGAATTAACAACATGCTTATTAGAATTAAACATATTTGCACACAATTTGTTCCTAAAGATCAATTTGTTGTAAGTGGTGAAAGTTTTGATGAGTTATGTACTAACTTATGTAATACAATGGCAAATGCTAATACACATACCCCTGTAAGACTAAAAGTTATATATGACTACAAAGACTACTCTTCAGTTCCTAACTATGCACCTTTTATTGAATCTATGGATAAAACTCCAAGTGGTTTAAAAGTAACAGCATATGATAAAATGGAAAAGACTTCTCAAGCTGCCCAAACACAAGTAGCTTCTACTGAAGAAGATCTTCCGTTTTAGAAGATAAAATAAGAAAGTCTCATAAAGATAACTGAGCCCTAGAGGACGATTAAGTTCATTCCTAAAGGACGAAACTTTATGGGCTTTCTTTTTATTTATTATGTATGATTTATCAAAAATTCAGGAACCAGAAAAATTATCTAAACAGGCAATACTAGATAAAAAAACTGAAGAAGATATTATGAGGCATTACTTGGGATTTGATTTTCAAGTAGGTAAACCTTATAGTAGTCCATTTCGAGAAGATAAAAACCCATCCTTTGCATTGTATTATACGAAAGATGGTGGATTACGTTTCAAAGATTTTAATGGGGAACAAGGAACTTGTTTCGATTTAGTTATGAGTTTATTTGGAGCTACCTTTTTGGAGGCTCTTAATATTATAAATACGGATCTAGATTTAGGAATAGGTAAAGTAGTTGTCACGCATGTAAAAGCACTGCAACGCCCCCTTGTTTCCTATAAACCAAAAATAATTGAAAGAAAACGAATAATTCAAATAAAACCTCAACGATGGACTAATATTGATGCTAAATATTGGACTCAGTTCGGAATATCATCTCAAACTTTAAATAGGTTTGATGTATATTCTGCGAAGTTTGTCTTTTTAGACAAACAATTAATTCTACAGTACATAGATAATAATCCTATATATGCTTATAAATTTAATGGCAGAACTAAAATTTATAGGCCTTTTGCAGATAAAACTCAATTTAAATGGATGAGTAATGTACAGCATGAAGACTTACAAGGTTTAAAACAACTTGAATATAAGTCTGATTTGTTAATAATTACAAAATCATTAAAAGATGTGATGTGTTTATCTGAACTAGGGTATGAAGCGGTTGCTCCACAATCTGAAAATACTAGAACACAATTTGATTTACTTAAAGAACTAATACTTAAATATAAAAGAATACTTATACTATATGATAATGATGAAGCAGGAAGATTAGGAGCAAAAACTTTAAAAGAATTTCTTAATAAAGATAATGTTAAAACTGTTTTTATTAAAGACCCTTTTACTAAAGATATTAGTGATTATATACAAAAATATGGAAAAAGCTGTGGGAAAATATTAATCAAAATGCTTATATATGAATAAAGTATGGAAAATAATAATCCCCAACTACGAGGATAAAGTCCCTATCAGTCAAAGACGAAGGGCAAAGTATTACAAGAAGGAAGATTACAAGGCCAAAAAACTTCCAAAAAAATATCAAGCACAAATACAAAAAGGATTAATGCGATTTGACGAAAAAGATTTTCTTATAGATTTAAGTAAGAATAGAGTCATAGCTAATCCGTTATCAGCAGGAAAACCTAGATATTGGACCATTAATGGACAAAGAATTTATGACGGTTCTTTACATTATACAGCTCGTTCTAAAGTAACGAGATGGGCTCATGGATATTTAGGAGAATATGTAAAACAATTACCTAAAATTAAGATACCTCACGGTAGACATCTTAGAATATGGTTAGATATATATAAACCTGGAGATAAATTAAATTGGGATTGTGATAATCAATGGATTTGGACTAAATGGTTCTTAGATACTCTAACAGACTTAGGTAAAATACCTGATGACAGCGTAGAATTTGTAAGAAGCTCAGGACAAATCAATTATATCGAATCCGATGAGAGAAAATTAGTTTTTAACATTCAAATAATTTAAAATGGTAGATATAAATAACCCTTTATTGGAACACGTAATGAGCGTGTCATCTTTAAATTTATTTGCTAAAAGTCCTGCGGCTTATCGAGAACATATACTTCATCCTGTGAGGGAAGAAACTACGTATTTTGTTAAAGGTAGTGCTGTAGATTGTCTAATTACCGAACCTGGTACATTTAATGACAAATTTGCATTAATAAAAACAACAAGACCTTCAGGTATGATGGGAGATCTGTGTAAATTAATGCATGACTATATGCAAGTAAACAACGATGGGCTCCCTGTTGAGACCCTATTTAATGTAGCCTTTAAAAAGGTTGGATTTAAATTAAAAGAAGAAACAGTATGGAAAAAATACAATACTCCAGAAATACAGTCTTATGTAAATTTCCTAAAAAACTCTATAGGTAAATCAGTAATAACAGAATATGAATATGAACAAGCTTTAGATGTAGTAGGTATGCTCCAAAATAGCGAACATACAAGATATTATATGAAAGATTGTACAAGCAATACTATGTTAGATGTATATGATCAATTAAAAGTTGATTTTATTTATAATGATGTAAAATGTAAAGGATTTTTGGATCGTGTGATAGTTGATCACCATTCGAAAACTATACAACCTATAGATTTAAAAACAACAGGTAAATCTGTTTTAGAGTTTAGAAATAGCTTTATGAAGTTCGGATATTTCAGACAAGGAGCTTTTTATCAAACAGGTATAAAAGCATGGCAATCAACACAGCCTGAACTTGATGGATATGAGTTAAAGAATTTTATGTTTATAGTAGCAGAGATGGAATGTATGCATTTGCCTATAATATATAGAATGTCAGATAATGATTTAAAAGTATCAGAATTTGGAGGATTTACCCAGATAGGTACGCCTATCAAAGGCTTTCAACAGCTTATAGAAGAAGTAAAATGGCATCGACAAACAGACGTTTGGAATATGAGAGCCGAAGACTCAGCTAGTATAAAAGATACGGGCGCAGTCGAATTAAATATGTTTAAATAATAATAATTTATAAAATGAATCTAAGAAAAATTAAGACCAGATTAGTAGGAAAAACAGAAGTTTTTCAAATGTTAGCGTTAGGGGAAGCTACAAAACTCCCTGTACTTCTTTTAGGAGAGCCTGGAGTAGGTAAAACTCAAGCTTTATTAGATTATGCAGCTTCAAAGTATAACTATAATAGAAACGCTGTTAGAGAAAATACTTTTATCATTGAGTTAGATGAAGGAACAAAAACATCAGAGATTAAAGGACGTGTTAATATGAAATCTTTATTAGAAGATAAAGAATATAAACTTGACGCTCCTATTGCTGATTCAGAGTTCATTCTAATCAATGAAGTAGATAAAGGTACTTCAGGTGTTCGTAATACTCTTCTTTCAATTATGAGAGAAAAAGCAATATTTTATGGAAGTGAAGTTAAGAAATGTGCGTGGGAAATCTTCGCAGGTTCCTGTAATATCATTCCTAATGATGAGCTTGAAAATCCTTTTTGGGATCGTTTTGTATTAACTCAAAAAGTAACTAGAATTGGATCCGAAAAGATGCAAGAAATATGGGATAATAAGCACGGTGTGCTTGAAATAGAACTAGATGTACCTAGTATACAAGAAATTAATAACGCTTCTATGAATAAAAAACATATGAAGAAATTTCTTAATGTAGTATATACTTCTGCATCAGATAGAACTATTTTTCATGTTCCTTTTATTACTAAAGCTGTTAAAGTAGTTTATAAGTTAAATGATATTGAAGCAATACTTAAAACTTGTGAGTTAATAGCTCCTGGTAAATTAGGTGAGTTATCAAGTAAATTAGAGACTAAAAGAGAGAACAATGTTCGATCTTTAGTTAATGCTTTAGAAGATATTCTTAACGGTAATAATGACGCATATGCACAATTGTATATGGGACAGGTTGGTGATGCGATTGTTGAAATGGGATCTGTAGGAAGTTATGCTAGAAAGGCACAAGAACTAGCTCTTGACACTATAGATGTTCTTGAAAAAACAGTTCGTAGTGACTGCAACCAGTTAAATGCTTTAGCAGCAGAACTTTATGGAAGATTGAATAAAGCTGATGGAGACTATACAGACGCAATTGATAAGTTACATAGTATTGACGGAGTTGGAGGTGCAGAAGTATTAGACTAATGAGCGTAAGTATATTTAAATTAATTATAGTGCTAGGACTCGCTTGGGTCCTAGCCCTAACTAAAAATGAAATGAAATGAGATATAGTTTAAGCAATGGTAGAAACTATTGGAATACCCAATCTTTTTATCAAAACGATGGAATGAGTGCGCGACCTTCACAAGCAAGATCTATCATTAAAAATCATGTAGATAGAGATGTAGCAAGTACAGTATATCAAAGATTATATAATAAAAGTACAGCTAAAGGTTTTCTAAATCAACATGGGGCATCTAGTCTTATGCTGGATGCATTTAATCATTGGTATCAGAAAGGTAAAGATTATGATATACAACCAGATAAATATTGGTGGCATTCTTTATTACAGAAAGTTGATAATCATCTATTACAATTTGCAACTAATGGTAAAACAGGTTTTAGTTATGCAGCAGCTTCCCATGTTATTGAAATAATTAATAAATTATATAAAGAATATGGAGATGGTTTAAAAGATAAGATAGAGGAATATAATGAAGCTTTACAAAACGGAAAACCTGCACCTGACGAAGAATTTGAGAAAAAACTAGATTCTGCTTCTAATTCTGCAAAGAATAGAATTAGAAAGGATTTAGATAATATGGAAAAGAATTCTAACACAGCAGGAAAAGGTAATGATGCAGTATCTATTGAAATGATTGACATGTTAATTGATCCTAGATTAAGTAAGTTAATCAATATTAAACAGACAGGCATAAAAGAATTCTTAAAGACGACTATAGATAGAGCTACAGAATCAATTAGTGGTAAAGCTATTATTATAGAAGAATCTATTTTTGATTCTGAAAATATAGATGATCTTATAAATATAGAGAATTTTGCACATGTAGCTTTATATGATGATTTAACTACTAGAACTAAAAAGTATAATGTTAGTTTTGATGTCTATATAGATGATTCTGGATCAATGGATTCACGGTTCTATTTAGGAGATATTCCTGTAGTATACAGAAATTTAGCGAGAATGTTAGCTTTTAAACTTTTAGATATGCAATTATTAAGAGATTGTTATTTATTTTCTCATAATGATACTTTAACTAAGATAAAGCATGAACATTTATTTTCTGCTCATATAGGAGGAGGAACTGATATCGCTCAATGTGTGTATAATGCACAAAAAACAGGCAGACCTGCTATTATAGTTACAGATGGTTGGGATAGAATTCCTAAAGATTGTTACTATAAAGATTGCTTTATATTGATATTAGATTGTATTACAGCCGATATATCATTTAAAAAGTTTGCTGAAAATAAGCAAATATTATTTTATGATGGTGAGTTTTCTGAAGCAGTTATAGCCGATGAACAATATGGAAATGGACGTAAATGTATACAACCTGCTAAATCTTTACGAACAGAAGCAGCATAAATTTATTAACCAACAAATAAAAGAATGATGACACGCCGTGACTGCCGATAAATTGGGTGTTTTGCAGCTTTTCAATTTGGCATAGCGATCATCTGGGAATATAAAGCTTATAAGCGAAAGCATGGGTGGGCTTTATATTTCCATCTTTTATTTCTAAAACTAAATAATTATGGAAGAAAATAATATATTAATAGCAGAATTTATGGGTGCTGAAGTTGAAATATGGAAGGCACATGAAAGATTAGGTGATAATACTTCTGAAGATGCTTGGTATGCATATTTTGATGGTAATGGAGTTGCGGTAGAAGAATTAGCTTATGACACCTCTTGGGATTGGCTTATGCCAGTAGTAGAGAAGATAGAACAAGTACACGAGGGTGTGCCTCAAGAACTAATTAACTTGAGTTTATTCAGTACAATAGATGAGGTATACAATGCAGTAGTAGAATTTATTAAACAACAAATTAAAAAATGACAGAAAATGAAAAAGTACCTTCCTACTATGTAGGAAAACATCATGGGTATGAAGCCCATAAGATTATAGAAGATTATGAATTAACTTATAACATAGGTACTGCAGTAAGTTATCTTCTACGTAATAGTAATAAACATGACACTCCTATTGAATGTCTAGAAAAAGCAATCGCTCATATTGAATTCGAAATAGAACATATAAAGTTTGAAAATAAAGATACTTCTGAAGACTTGACTCTATCAAATCTAAATGAAAAAATCTTAAAGAGTTCAACAATTGCTGGAGGTTTAGCGCCCACAGGGCCTAGAGCATAATGGAATTTTTCACTCACTTTATGTGTTGGGAAGCAGATGTCGTTACAGGCATGTATTTTGTTACCCAAATAGAGACACATATTAATAAAAAAAACAAATGATAACAACAAAGATATACGAAAGAGTTAAGAAAGTATTAACTAATTCTCCTAAAACTAGAGAGAATGATACTATCTTAATGGCTACACTGTGGAATGAAGATATTACTACAGGAATTGTACAACCTACATCAGCTGTAGGATTACTTCAAACTTTAGCAGCAGGCGCTTTAACCAATTGGGAAAGTGCTACGCGGGTAAGAAGAAAAATCATGGAAGAACATCCTGAATTAAGGGGGTTTTCTTATGTTATGAGAAAAAGTAAAGCTAAAAAAGTAAAAAAGCAAATTAAAACTTGGCCTAATAATATAAAATGATTATATTTGTTACCCCTTTAATTAACAATTAAAATTTATTAAATATATGGATAAAAGTAATCAAATACTTAGTGAGATTGTTATCTTTAATAAGTACGCAAAGTATTTAACAAATAAAAAAAGAAGAGAGACCTGGGATGAAATAGTAACTCGTTATACAGATATGATGATAGCTAAATATCCCAAGCAGAAAGAACAAATCCTAGAATATAAACCATATTTAATAGATAAAAAGGTTCTCATGTCTATGAGAGCAGCACAGTTTGCAGGGCCTGCTATTATAAAATCGGAGTCCCGTGTGTATAACTGTGCATATTTACCAATTGATGATTACAGGGGATTTTCGGAAGCTATGTTTTTGCTACTTGGTGGGACTGGAGTGGGTTATTCCGTTCAGAAACATCATGTAGCAAAACTGCCCGAAATTGTTAAACCTAGAAAATCTCAAAAATATTTAATTGGGGATTCAATTGAAGGTTGGGCCGATGCAGTTAGACACTTAATGGCTGCATACTTTGGGTTTAGAAAAACAAAACCTTTATTTGACTTTTCTGATATTAGATCAAAAGGATCACGATTAGTTACAGCAGGTGGAAAAGCCCCAGGTCCAGATCCATTAAAGAAATGTCTATTCAATATGGAATTGCTACTAGAAAAAAAGAAAGAGGGTGATAAATTAACTCCTCTTGAAGTTCACGATATAGTTTGTTATATAGCTGATGCTGTATTAGCTGGTGGTATTCGTAGAGCTGCTTTAATTAGCTTATTTTCGGCATGTGATGAAGAAATGATTTCATGTAAAGCAGGCAATTGGTGGGAAAAGAATCCACAACGTGGTCGTTCAAATAATTCAACGGTTTTATTAAGATATAAAGTCACAAAGGGATTCTTTTTGAAACTTTGGGATAGAATTAAAGTTAGTGGATCAGGAGAACCAGGTGTGTATTTTAGTAATGATAAAGATTGGGGAACTAATCCGTGTTGTGAAATCGCGCTGCGCCCTTATCAGTTTTGTAATTTAACTGAAATAAATGCAGGAGATATAAAAGATCAAAATGAATTGAATAATAGAGCTAAAGTAGCAGCATTTTTTGGAACTCTACAGGCAGGATTTACTAATTTTCATTATTTAAGACGTATTTGGCAGGAAACTACTGAAAAAGACGCTCTTGTGGGAATTGGTATGACAGGAATTTGTAATGGTACAGTTCTTGCACTTAATCTAGAAGAGGGAGCTTCTAATGCAATTGCTATGAATGAAATTGTAGCTAGTAATATAGGAATTAACCCTGCTGCACGAGTTACAACAGTTAAACCTTCGGGTACAACTAGTTGTGTGGTAGGAACCTCATCAGGAATACACGCATGGCATTCGCCTTACTATATAAGACGCATGCAGTGTACTAAAGATGAGCAGTTATATAAATATTTAACTAAGAATCATCCCGAATTAGTAGAAGATATGAAATTACTTCCTAATTCTGCAGTTATAGAATTACCTCAGCGATCTCCGAAAAATGGAATTGCTAGAAATTTTGAAACAGCTAAACAGATGTTAGATAGAGTACAGAAATTTAATACAGAGTGGGTTAAACCTGGACATATTCGAGGTAATAATACACATAATGTATCAGCCACTGTATCTATAAAAGAAAATGAATGGAAAATGGTAGGAGAATGGATGTGGGAACATAAAGATACCTTTAATGGGCTATCAGTATTACCATATGATGGTGGTACTTACATACAAGCACCGTTTGAAGAGATAGATGAGAAAAGATTTAATAATATGTATAGAAAATTAACAGAAATCGATTTAACAAAAGTAAAAGAAACAGAAGATAATACAGATTTACAGGGAGAACTAGCATGTGCAGGAGGAAGTTGTGAAATCACATAATTTTTACTATATTTGTGCACTGATTAAACAATAAAACAATGGACCGACCTAAAGTATTTGAACCAATGAACCTTTCTCCCGCTCGTGGAATAAAAGAATCTCGTGAAGAGTATAAAGAAAGAAGAAAAAATAATAATACAATTATTAGAACATATCTTAAACACGGTTATTTAGTTTGGCCTGGAGGTATGGGAACATATATTAGATCAAGAGATGGAAACCTTTAAAGTTCCTATTAAAAAAATCTGGGGATTATTTAGACAACCGAATTGGCTCGAAAGACAAACACAAAAATCTATCTCATTCTGTAATGATAAAAGTAAAATGCAAAGAAAAGGTTTAGTATATTCTTATGATTTTGAAGCTTTGGAAAAAGATTTATTAAATACTGCTATACCTAATAAACCTATTCAAGTACTTGAGGCACTTAATACTTCTGAAATTCCTGAAGAAGGAAAAGAAAAAAATAGATGTTTAGGAAAGTATATGAGGTATACTAAATATTTTAATGAAGATTATGACTATATAGTTAGAGATGGTAATCATAGATGTTATATATTAGAGAAAATTTATGGGGAAGACCATATGATAGAATGTACTTGGGCAGAAAAGCAAGTCAATGATATGGGGCTTATACCAAAAAAACTTAGGGAGTTGCGATAGCTTCGGCCCTAGCTGGGGTAGTTTTGTGATTGGTTTTACCTATACTCAGCATAAAAAGGCTAGTAATATTATTATTGCTAGCCTTTTTTTTACCTTATAAACGTAGGGGTAATTAAAATTTATATAAAGAGTACTTAACAGTTAATTCTTTACCTGCTTCTATACGATTTATAGTATAAAGTATTCTTTTATCATCACCATCATCTCTTATCTCACAATTGGGCGTATCAGAATGGTTTATAAAACCTCCTAAAGGAGTTCTTATATGATCGTCTTCGAAATCTGGATCATATATATGCGTAATTCCTATTTCTATTCCTGATGGAATATCTTCATTAGCAAGAATCCCCGCTCCGTGTATATCAGAGGGCCCAATAGATAGATATGTAGGAAGAGGTTTATAGAGCTCTTTACTCATATTATTCCCTGTAATGGTAATTTAAAATATCTTCAACATATTTATGACGATTAACTGCTTTGTGCCAAGGAACTATATCTCCAAGGTTCTTAGAAGTTTTTGTTTGTCCTTTTCTAGATCCAGCTTTATATCTTTCCCACTCACCAGCCCAGATATCTTCTCCTAATTGCTCCATAAAAGTCCATATACGTTCAATAAAAGTTGTAGTAGTTGCAGGAGATTGTAATATCCTAGCCGCTTCCCATGGATTAGAATACGCCAGCAATTCAGTAGATAATCTTGCCATAAAGAAAGCAAACATATAATCTGACTTTTCTTCTCCACGATCTTTAAGTGCGTGAGCTGCCTGCATTAATACCATTGCTAATCCTATTTCATAAAAAGTTCTTACTATGTTTGCTTTTTCATGTTTAGACATATTTCCCCACTCTTCTTTACTCATAGATAGAATTCCTTTCTTAACTTGATATGTGTCATCATGAGTTCGTGCCCACAATTGTCCTAATTTTTTCATACCATGATATGCAGAAAAAGCAAAATATTTTAAAGTAGTTACATAATGACTTTCTTTTAAATTATTAGTTATAGGATCATATATCTTAGTAGAATCATTTGAATACTTTGCAGAATCTTTAAAAAAAGCTGCATTTCCCCTAGTTCTTGCAAACTCTGGAAAATTAGTAAATAAATTAAGAAGAGTTGTTCCAATTCCTTGTAATCTATGTTTTATACCTACAGGAAAGAACTTTCGCATTGTTTCTAATCCTTGAAATAAAGCGTGTCTTCTACCAGGAGGTGCGTTTCTTTGTGAATACGCACCATGCTCCATTTCATTTATTTTTTGAATTAGTTGCGTAAGTTTTATTATGGCATGCATATTAGTTTCTTCTTGTTCAGCTCTTATACTCATATCAGTATGTAACTTGCCCACTAATGGCATTTTATAATAAGTTTCTGCTACTCTATATTCTATCTGATGAACTCTGTTATCTAAATTTAATCCTCTATGCCCTTCTTCTCCTCTTTTTTCAGTTTTATACATAGATGCTAAATCCATTGCTTTAGTTCTATCCTTCGTAATACCTTTACCGCTTTTATTGATATACTCCCCCTCCTTGTTTAGAACTTTTGTTTCGGCTAAGACCGTGTACATAACAACATGATGCATAGCATGCTCTGCCATATTGTTCAAACCATGTAAAGTATTTGTATTTAATAAAGCTTTCATTTTATTATTGTATGCATATTGATGACCATACATAGAATAATCATTTAAAGGATCAAATAACATACCTAATAAATTTGTTTTAGAGATAGGAAAGGGCTTACCAATATCATTAATTATTTGTGGATCGTCTTGTATATAATATTTCTGACCATTAAGCATACTTTTAGTTGTAAAAAATTCACCAGCTAGTGCTTCTGAAAGATGTAAAGTTCCTCCTAAAACTCTATTACTTATAGTAGACATCCAATTTGCAGATAATAATACAGTACTTGTAGCACTTAACCATAAATTCCACAATTGTCGTATTGATAATCTAGACTCTGTAAAAGGTAATGGTAATGTAATACCTGCCTCCTGAACTGTCTCTCCGAAAATTCTTGATGCTATTAGATCCATAGCATTAGCATATGTATTAGATTCTTGTTTCTTTTCTTTTTTAAGACTTTTACCAATAGCATCTGCTACTACACCCGATAAGTTTTTAAATATTCTTTGAAACCCTTTAGTTTTTATTATTTTTCTATTTTGAACAACAGACATAAGCATTTCAATATAAGGTAAAATCTTATTTTTTTCATTATAATTAACTGATACAAAATTACCAACTAATAAATTCTGATGTAAATGCATTTGCTGATCTTTTAAATCTATTTGTTTAGTAAAAAAGATAGGAACATAATCTATTTTAGTATCTATAGCTTCTCCTATTGCTTTTAACTGTACACCACTCTCTATATCTCTACCTTTAGTATATGTAAATATCTCTTTTAAATAAGATTTAGTCCAATTATTCCAAGCATTGTTAATAGGTTTCTCTCCTTGTCGCACATCATCAAATCTCTCCCAAAGAACTTTTCGTATAGCATCGTATTTAAATCCAGTTTTAAATTCCTCTGGTCTTACACTATCCCGCATTTTCATACCTTTCATTACAAACTTCTTATAATATTCATACACAGGACTTTGCGCATCTTTTTTTCTCTCATTATGTATTTCTTCATACTGAGGAGACTTATACATTTCAGTAGAAACTGCTAAATCAAAACTAATATTAACACTCTTTAATAATCTTTGTAGATCTTTCTTATCCGCTCTTATCCTTTTCAAATTAGGCACATGATATATATCTTCAAAATTAAAGAATTCATCTCTTAAATTATTCTCAAGCGATACAGCATCTGATAATAATTTTGCTCTTTGCTCTAAAGCTTCATACAATTCCTTTTCTAATTTAGGTATTCTATTTGATTGTTCCATTGTAAGATTCTCTAAATTTTTTAAAGTATCTACTATTTTTTGTTTTTTAAGTATTGCTTTTTCTAAGTCTCGAACCCCTTCATAAGACGCAGAAATTCTTTCTTTTTGTCTAGCTATAGCAGGATCCGCATCATAATCTTTATTAACATAGTATAATCTTCTTAATGCATCATATACTCTTTTTAATTTTTTATCCTTAATAGATGCTGTTGGATCTATTTGTCCAAGAGCATTACGAGTAGCCTTCTTTCTTATTTGAGACATAGCCCGTCTTATAGTTTTTAAATCTGTGTGCCAAACACTATGCCATCTATGTGTTACCCATCCAGTACCTTTTTTTGATAACTTACCATTTTTATCATATGATCTTTCACCTATTAATTCAAAAAACTCTGATAAGTTATTTTCATTCTTTCCTAAAGATTTCATATGCTTTTTATATCTACGAAACAAAATATCTCCCTCTTCAGCAAATTTAATCCATGTCAATCTAGCGATGTCCTCAGCTTTTAATATAAAGTGATTTAAAGATCTAAGTATAGGAGATGTTGTATTACTAGCATTTAATGCCCACCTTTCTAAATATGTAATATCTATTCCTGCAGATAATAAACGCATAATATGTTCTTTAGCATCTTTTTCTATAATTACAGAATTATCCTGCATTTTCAAATCTACATGTTCTTGTATACGTTTTCTATAAGTAGTATTAGTTTCATCCTTTCGTCTCTTTCCTTCCGCGGTCTCTGCATATGATCTTCTATAAAATTCTCTAGCATTAGCTTGATAATCAGACCCCATAATACTATTCGCTACAGACTCTAGAGCACGCTTTTGATATTCATTTTCTAACTTACTTAAAGTATCTTTAAGATTATTTAAATTTTTGATAACTATACTGGGTAAGTAATATTGTTTACCTAATTCTAAGTCTTTAGAATCTTCTAACTGTTGTGCCTCCCCTAATATTCTATTTACATCTCTATAAGACTGTATTACTTTAAACATATGCCCTAATTGCGCTGCTGTAAAAGGAGTTCCTGACTTATCATGCTCTATTAAAGAATCTAATAAATGGTTTACTTCTGTAACAGCATTCCGTGTATAATTTACAAATCCTCTAATTTCGTTAGCCTCTCCTATTTGTTTTAATAGGTTTCCAATTTGTGTTCTAAGCTTTTCTTTTTCATGAATTGTTTTTTTCACACGTCTTAAATTATGTAACCGTGTTGTAAGAGTATCTACTACCTTTTGTAGTCTAGCTAAACCAGGGGTAGTAACATTTTTTAATTCATTAATATTATGAGATTTTTTAGATAATTCCCAATTAGCATAATATTTTACAACATCTGATGCAAAAGGTTCATTATATTTATCTAATCTAGGCTTACCCTTTTCATCTGTTAACAAATAATTAGAAGGGGATTTATGATAATCTCCAAACTCAGTTAAAAACTTAGGAGAATCTATAGCACTTCTATACGCTAACTCTGCTTCAGCTTCAGAATTATAGTATTCTACCAAGTCTTTATATAAAAGACTATCTACTTCTTCTCCTGTAATAGGATCTTTAACTACAAATACACACGCCATAATCTAACATTTTTTCTTTGCTCTAGTTTTAGTTTTTTCACTCACTTGTTCCAACCAATCTTTAATTTCTAACTGTGTTTCACTAAGTTTAGATATATCTTTCCCTAAGAAATCATAAAGTTGTTCTAAAGTTCGGTCCAAAGATACGCTATTTTTAACAAAATCTGTGAACGCTACTGTCAATAATTCTTGAGCATTTTTTCCTAAGACTTTATCGACAAGAGAAGAGAATAAATCAACAATAGCATCTATTATATTAGACAAAAGATTTCCTTTAAATAATGGGCCCTCTTCAATTACCTTAACTCCTTCTAATTGTTTCATAACTGTCTTATATGTTAGCCCATATGCTAGGAATTCATCCAAAACATTATTCATCTCTTCTGCGTACTCTCCATAATTAAATGATCGTTTCTCTTCAGGAAGCATATTTTCCATCATACCCTCATACTTTTCAATCGCTTTTCTTAATTGCTCAGGAATTTTATCACGCTTTGTATCAAAATTCTGTATATATAAATCTAATAAATTTTGAACCCTTTTTAAAAATAATTGCTCTTCTTTAGATTTTTTATGTACATTTTTATGTAAAGAATTAGCAGTTAATTGGTGTATAATCTCATGTAACGTTACCATTACTTCAGTCTCAACTTTTGAATGTGGTCTTATAGCTGTTATGTTTCTAGGTAAAAATATTCTATTAGTATTTGTTTCATAAAAGGCTCTAGTTTGGGGCCCTTCTAATTTTTTAACCATCTTCTGGTCAGTATATACAATTTCTATATTTTTACCTTTAGTTAAATCATATATTATATTAAATATTGGTGTGAGTGCAGAATTAGTTATTAAATTTCTTTCCAATACTTCTAATCTATAAGTTAAGGGTTCTGATTGAAAGAAATATTCTTTACCCTCAATTTCATAACTATCTGTAAATATATCATCTATTTCAGATTCATGTAACATCTTTTTAAAACTTTCCCAGGCCTCTCCATATCCTATATATTTTCCTTTTTCGTTTTCATAATATAAAGTCTCAGGTCCTAGATTTCTAAGATATTGTAATAAAGATAAATTATATTTAAGTGCTGCTCTAATCGCTACTTTAGGTTCTATTCCCGCATTAATAGCATCACCAATTCTCTTAAATACTCCTACTAATTTAGGCCCTTTCTGACGTTGTACCATTACTGGGAATTCATTTTCTTGTACAAATTCAGGGGTCAACATTAAATTAAGATCCAATTCGGACGATATTTGACTTCCAAAATCCTCTTCCTTTGTTATATCAACTGTTTCATCATTATGATTATACATATCTCCCATTTCTAGTGGAACAAAACCTTTCCCATCATTACTTTTAGCTACTTTTTCAGCATGCTTTTTCAACCACCCCAGTTTACGAAGTTGTTCTAACCAATTTCCTACAAACTTTCCTTTGTATATCTGTGTTATTTGATTTTCTTTAACTTGAGTTCTTCCTGTAGGACTTTCAAATATTTTTCTCCCTTTACTATAAGTTCCTAATCTTTCAGTAAGCTCATAAATAGCATCTCCCTTTTCATTATATCCAATGTGCTCCATTAATACCGTCTGTTTACCAATATTAACTTCTATAAAAGGAACAAAGTGCTTAAACCCTTCTTTAGGCTCCTTAGTTATATATCTCATAGCACTATTCGAAGGAAGTACAATATGATATATAAATTTAAATTTAGTTTCATTAATTTTAGTTTGTAAGAATTTTTTAGGAAAAGCTTCAGGAATTAATTCAGTATTTCCTGTTTGAGTTCTTAAGAATTTTTTTATCTCAGTTTCATCAAATAAAGAATTACCGTGACTTTTAAGCTCACTTACTTGTAAACCAAACTGATCATATATTCCCTGATCTAACTCATACTGTAAGGGAGCTAATTCATGAAAAGAAAATAAAGTATTAGAAAATCCTGAAGATATTATAGAAAATTTATAAAGATCTTCTGCGAAGTCTCTAACTTTTGCGTCTTCATGTGTCAATAAATCATTCCAAGCCTCTGTAAGAGCATCTTTATCAATACCTTCTTTTCTACTTGTTGCAGATGTAATTATGTAATCGTGTCCTCTTTTAGTGCTAGAAAATTCAGGAGATAAATATTTAATGAATAAATTATCTTTGATCACACTATTTTCTTCATTTTTAAATCTCCAGAGTCTATTAACCACATTATTTTTTGAATATAAAATTTCTTTTAGGTCTATATTTTTATAAAATTGAGTTTTAGAAAATAAATAAGAAACAAAACTTGAGTATATTTTTCTAAATTGATCCTCATCTTCTAATATACGTTTATTACCAACTATTTCTGATAAATCTCTCATTATATTTTGAAAATGAGTGCTACCTGCTAAAAAAGTATCTCCAAAAAGAGCAGACATAAAATTTGGACCATTCTCTTTATATTTTCCAAGCATTGTATTGTCAAATCTCCCTTCGAAACCTCCTATTAAATCTTCTTCTATAACGGCATCTATAGCATTATCAGATATAAAAGAACCTATAATACCCCCTGAAGCCCCTTCTGTATCTGCTTTAGACGCTGTTACTGCTTTGTTAAGAGATGTAGCCGTCTTCTTAAGATTTAAAAATAAATCTAAGAGAAGTAAATTATCATATATTTTATTAGCATTGTTACTCTTTGTGGAATCTAAGAGGTATTCTAATCTATTTATATCTATAATATCATTAATTCTTATAGGAGATTCTGTATGTTTTTTCATAGCATCCTCTACGGATATTTTATTACGTCTAGCATATAATTCAACTCTTTTATTTTCTTTCAATAAAGTTGTCATTTTAATATCTTCAACTGAAGTACCAGTCAAAGCTGAATATTCATGTAATAAACGATGACGTAATACAGCTTCTGCTTTATATATTCTCTTACCATTAATAGTAACACCAGGACTTCCTGGAGAATTTATATATTTTTGAGTTTTAACATAATCAGTGATAACTTTTAATCCCATAAACTTATTGGTCCATTCAGGATTAACGCCTGCTCTATCCATTAAAGCCACTGTATTAGCCGTTATAGCATTATTATTTAAATAAAATATATATGGATCCTTAGCTATATCTACATAAGCATCTAATCTAGCCGACATAATTCCAGATATTAATAAACCATTAGTAGATAATATTTTAGATAAATCTGTATTACCTAATTCTGTAATATGCCCTAATCCAATATCTCTTCCTTTTAAGAAATAAGAAGATTCTACTTCTTTCTCAAATGACCATTGTGAAATTCCATGATCAGATAGATGTCTAGCTTCTTGTCCAACACCAAATTTACCACCTAAAAACTTTTCTTTAGTTTCCATTTGGTATCTAGGAGAGAACCATTCTAGATCATTCTTAGATATAAGAATATCACTTACAGTAGAATAGAAATCTTCAGTTCCTTTCGAAGCTTCAATTTCTTGTATTTCTTTATCTGTAAGAGTGTGTTTAAGTTTTAAATATCTAACCTCTGCAGCATTGTTTTTTATATCTTCAGAATCAAGTGGATTTATTACTTGATCAAAAGTATGTACACTACTTAATATAGATTGATATAACTCTAATTTTCTATTTCGTAAAGATTTTTTGAATAAATTAGTTCTATTACCTCTAGCTTTTCTATTCTCCTCTATTGTTTTAGTTCCATCATAATTTACATAATATAAGCCCTTTTTAGATTCTGCATATGAAGGTAAAAGTAAATATAATTTATCTATATCAAAATCAGCACCAGTTTTAGATGTAAATTCATCATAAACAATAGCAGTATCTCCCATACTTTTAGGTAAAAATCCTACTATATCAAAAGAATCTATAGAACTCATACCTTGAGTTGGAATACGATACCCAACTGCTCGTAATAACCTTTTATCTATTATATATTTTTTAATTTGCTCGTTAGACATTTTTTTATGCCCAGGAACATGTTTCTCTTTAAACCAGCTCGGTAAGAATATTTGAGCTCGTACTGTGCCATTTTTACTATAGTATAAAGGACTTAAACCTTTTTCATTAACTTGTTTACTTAATTCTCTTTGATCTTTTATAGAAAGATCTGACCAAGCCGCCATTCGCTGCATACCAAAGTTACTTTGCTGTATAAAAGATCCTCCAGGCATTTTTAACTTTATAAGCCTATCCGTTATCATAGCTCCTATCATATTTTCTATATCCCTCATAAAAGGATGTGAACTTATGTCTATTGCAAATCCTGATCCAGCTTCATTTAAAGCTAAAGATTTTAATAATTTTGCGGGCGTATTCTTTTTTCTCTTGAAAGATGAATATAAAATAGAATGTAATTTAGTATAATCTTCTATATTATACATTACTTGTCCTGTAACATCATCAACTTTAGATACACTTATTCCCCATTCATTAATTATAGCATCTTTTTCAATATCACTTAAAGCTCTATCAATTTCATGAAGATCTTTTACTAATTCATATCCAGAAATACGTTTAGTCTCTTGTACACCCTCTACTATCTTTGCAGGGACAATATAATCAGCGTTTAAGTCTATATTAGATAGTATACTTTTCTTAATTTGTGATCCTTCTAAGGATTCATTTTCTGTATGAGGGCTTAATTCTTGTTGTAACTTCCAATTTTCATTTCGTAAAACAAACTTATTAAGAGCTATACTAGATGACAACTCTCCTGTTTGATGATCCTGCATAATATCTACAGGACTTAAAGCGCCTACTTTTATACCCGATTCAAATACAACTTCATCAACTCCCTCTCTATTCATAGTATCTAATAACTTTTGAAGTTCCGTTCCATGAATAGCAGCAGGTATAAGTACAGCTTGAGAATACTTTAAATATGTAGGTATATTTAGATTAGTTCCCCCATCTTTAGATTGCAATCCTTTTCTAAGTTCATAATGCATGCCTTTTAAAGGTTGTGCTAGTAACATATCAAAGTTAGTATCATCTACAATTTCTCCATTTAATAATCTAAAATATGTAGGATCATATTTGTCATCCCATTTTCCTAACATACGCATTAATGACCTCCACCTTGGAAGTGTTATATAAGCTTGTGCATCAGTTACATTTACATTTAAATATGGTTTTAATATCTTTTTAGCTGCCTTTCTAGAATACCCCTTCTTTTCAATTAAAAACTTAATATAATTATCATAATATTTTGATTTAGGTAGAATCTGATCTCTAATTACAGCAACTGTAAATAATTCATGTCCTTCAATTATTTTTAAGTCTTGCCCTGGAGCAATTAGCTCGGGCATACGTTTAGAAAGGTCATCTAAATTTTTATAAAAAGCAGGATCTCCCGAGAGTAGTTTTGTAGTTTCTATAAAAGAAATCATATTATTTACAGTATAATTAGCCAAAGCCAATCCTATCCCATAATGACTTCTAAACTGTGCCCCTTTATTTTTATATTTTTCTCCATGTAACTTTATAATTCTATCTGCAATAGTATTATTCTTATAGATTATAGTATCTTTATTTACTGTCTTTGTTATTACCCCATTTTCTACTGCAAAGTTTACTTCTGCAAGAATTCTTTTCTCTAATATAGGTTTAACAAATTCTGTTAATTTTGGAATAACTAGATCAGAATCCCAACTATCTAAAAATACACCATCCTCAGTCATAACTCCAATATCTTTTAAAATAGAAGTAGTTAAAGAAGGAAATAATATAAATTTAAGACCATTCGCTTTTCTTCTATTCTTTTTACCCTTCTCCATCATATAATGATAATATTCTATAAGCTGTGAGTCAGTTAAAGCATTTTGACCGAATAGGTCCTCATGTACAGATTGTACTCTAGATATTTCGCTAGCAGCATATATTGCAAATTTTCTAGCTATATTATGCCCCACTCTCATACTACCATCGGGTCTTAATATAAAACCTGAATCAGAATTTTCGAAAATATCATATGTTTTCATTCCTTCTATTAGATTCCATACGGATTTATCTGCCATAGTAGGAGGAGATAATAATCCCTTAGCTCTAGCTATATTAAATAACGTAGAATTTATTCTAAAAGCATGCTCTTGAGAAGGAGTTAAATCAGTATTTCCTGTACCCTCATCTTTAGAATTAGATAATTTAAGATTATTAAAAGTTCTTATTTTTAATTTTGCTCCAGAAATTAATTCTTTTAGCCAATTGGAATCTTTCGCCCATCTGTCTTTTAATAAAACGTCTCTTTCATATTTTGAAGCATTAAATCTATTAGATTGTTTTGATAAGTAATTATTTAATGAGTATAACCAATAAGACTTCCCTTGAGGCCCTAATATATTACTTTGTCCTAAACTAACATCAACTAAAGCTTCTGCTTCAGCTAATGTATTTATAGCAGAACTTGCCCACGAAAAAGGATTATTTTCAGTAAAATTTAAATCTAAAGTTATAGCATCATTTTCACTCCTAACTTTTATACTTTTAAAATCATAAGGATTTCTACCCGTTCGTTTACTTTTAGCTGTTCTAATATATATGTCTTGCACTCCAAAATTACGGCCCGCTCCTAAAAATAAAGTTGTTAATGATTCCTTTTCTGTATTTTCAGATGACAATAATATATCTAACGCCATTTCAGATAAAGTAATACCAGAAACTTTTAAGTCTTCTATTAAATTTTGCTTATATTCTTGAGATACTTTAATATCCATATCTCTAGTCATACGTTTAAGTTCAGCTTTATATTCAGCACTTATAGAGTTCCAAGACTCTAATATAGTATCTAATACTTTTGTATCAATATCTAAATTCTCTTCCTCATCTTTTAATATAAAGAAGTTTTTTTGTTTTAAGTTCTCTAACCATCTTTTTCTGATCATGAATTTTCTACCTTGTACAGCAGGATCAATAAAACGTGTATTAGATTGTTCTATATTAACAATACCTTCTCCCTCTTTTTCTTGTTGAAAGGCCCATTTATCTACGATAGCTGTAACAAAATTCATAGAAGCCTTAGAAAAAGCATTAAAGAATCGGATTTGATCATTCTCTTCTAATCCTTTTATTCTAGCTGCAAGTCCTGTATATAAAGGAACTAAAGAAGACATCTCTTCTAGTTTATTCATCATAAGATCAAAAGCATGATTAATCTTAACTTCCCCCGTTTTAGTATATTCTGCATAACTAGTAATATCAGAAAGACCTTTTTCAAGACCATTCCACACTATAGAGAAACGCTCTATTTTATTTAAACCTGTACGATCATCAACTAAATTTTCTCCTTTTTCATTCTTTTTAACTAAAAAGGATAATAAAATTTTTGTATTAGTACCAGCATTATCTTTACCACTATACTCAAAATGTGAACTCATAGCTTGGGATACATCTTTATTCCCTTTAGCGTCCTCCTCTGTTTCTATTCTTATCTTGTACTGCTCTAATATATCAAGTATTAAACCTGTATTATCTTCTGAATTATAAAAGTGTTTTATATTATCTTTAATTATTTCAAGATTATCAGCAACATTTACATTACCTGCTTCTTTTCTTCTTTTTTGTATAAAACTTAAGTATCCTTTAAGAATATTATCATTAATCTTAATATCATTAAGAGATTTTATATTCCTTACGCCTCCTTTATTCGTTATTAAAGCCTCAATAAGAGCAGTAGCTATATTACTTCTATCCTCTATATTAAAACCAGCTTCTTCTAATGCTGTTTCTTCTACGGATTTAGAGAAATCTTTTATAGACATAGAGAGTATTTTATTACCTATATTAGCCTCTTCTTTTGCTAATTTAGCTTCTAACTCCTCAATCTTGTTGTTCAAAGCTTCTATTATCTTTAATGTCCTCTGTTGAAACGCCTTGTCATTTGGTAGTAGTGCTGGAGTGCCAGGTATAAGTCCCGCATTCGCTTGTTCATCTTTTAGGTTATTCCTCAGCCCTCTAAGTTCTTTTGCTATATTTTCTGCAACAGATTTTCTTCTATAATGTCCTCGTGATATTCTACTATAAATAGTAGCAGCATTTTTAGTAGAGAACATAGGAACTATATAATCAACTAGTTCCCTGAAGAAACGCATAATTCTTTTTCCTAAAGTTTTAAAAGTAAGCCTTTCGTCATTTTTAGACGATTCATATAATCTATATTCCTCGGCTCTAATCTCACTTAATGCTATTTGCCTAGCCTCCTTAGATGTTAACTTCCATTTAGGATACTTAGCTTTTATATTTTTTATAGTAGCATTTGTAGGTTCACCATGCTTTCCTACAGTCTCTCTATTTAAAGCAGCGATCTCTCCAGGAGTTAAATACGCTGTTTCTACAACATGATATGCTTCATGAAATTCTATTCCTTTAGGCGCTAACCTAGATAACTGTATAACACCATCTGAAAAAGCCCCATAAACCTCTGTTCCTTGCTCTCCTATTTTTACTAATTTATTTTTTATTCTAACTGGAACAGCGCCTCCTAAAACTCTATCTAAAAATGCTCTCGCATCTTTTTCATTTAATACCTCTTTTGGATTACTATTTTCTGGAGTGATTTCCATAGGCTGATCAAATAAGTCTGGATTAAATGTTTCATCATCTATAGGATCAGTATTTACACCTTCTAAATTATCAGGAAGCTCTTTATTTCTTGTATCATCTGTAATAACCTCTGGTTTACGAGTAAAAGTATACATATCCATTACTAATCTTCTATTGTTTTGAACTCTACCATTAGGTAAAACCTCAACATCAGTAGTTAAAACTCTATCCTCTTCTATAAAATCTAAATTATAATTTTTACCTTTACCTTTTATTGAATACTCTTTTCCTAAGAAGGTGAATGTCTCAATACCTGTATTTGATATTAAAGGTATATCAAATAAAGATTTATTCATACCATGTACATGTGCTTGTCTTTTTTTATTCTCCATGACATGGTTTAAAAATGCTGTTTTAACTGAAGCTTTATTCTGATCAAGCATATTTTTATTAACAGTATAAGACCCAAATTGAAAATGCGCAGATCTAGTATCTGAAGCAGGTTTAAATCCAAACATAGTTCCAGAAGAATTTTCTAAATCAAACTTATCTTCAGCTAAATCTACGGAGTCATTTACAAAAGTTATTAATTTCATATACTGAGAAGCAGTTAAACCTGTGTCTTTATATAAAGAAGTAAATGTAAAAGGATCTTCAGTGGTAGAATCTAAATATTTTACTACTATATCCCACAGTTCCTCAGCCTCTTTCTTATCTATATTACGATTATTAAGCTTTATAGGTATAATAGTACCATCTACTTTATCCTTAAATATTGCATATAATCTACCTTTACCTTCACCATTCTCTGACACAGTATAATATGGATTAATTCCATCAGTAATACCTTTACCATCATTAACAGCAAGATGTGGTTTATCTTTTTTAAATATTTTAGATATTTTAGCTTGTTGTCCAGGAATATTATTAAACTTACCAAAGTCTACATAAGAGATAGCACCATATAAAGGCCCCTCATTTAACATCCTAGCATTTAGGATATTTTTAAACATCTTAACAATATTATCTGATTCCTGTAAACTACTTGTAGAAACTATGTTATATAAGTATGTCTCTACAGATTTATTAGTTACAGTATCTGTAAGTTTAACTTTTACTTTAAGGTTTTCTCCAAACTGTTGTCGCAGCTGTGTAGATCCTAAATCCAATTTTTCATCAATAGGCTCTTTTTTAGCTATTAACTTATTTAGAGAGGACGGAATACCCTTAGTATCTATATCTATTATCTGTACAATTAAGTTTTTTAAATCCTTTCTACTTCTATTATTTATGAACTTGTTTACAACATTAGAAGAATCATCCTGATGTGTTTGTATATTAGGGTGGTGTTTATAAGAAGCATCTGGTTGAGCCTGTGTGGCGAACCCAAGAGAAGATGGAGAAGTTTTAGAATCTCCATCTGGAGCTACTGGAGCTTCTGGCTTAGATACAAACTTCGTAAACCCTTGTATATCTTGTTTAGAACCTAGTACATGAATTTGTTCTGGTTCAAACACTATATATTCATAAGTGTCTTCTCTCAAATATCCTCTTTTTTGTAAATCTGAAAATGCCTTATCAAAATATTTTACTCGTTCTTCTTTACCTACTATGTCTGTATCTATATTGTCTGCTGCAAAACTACCTAATATTGAATCTGCTCCCCTTTTCTTCCAATGCTTTACAGAATCTCTATCTACGTTATCCATAGAAACTACTGGAGGGACTAATTCTGGAGATTTCATGTTTAGTATAGCACTATAAACAAAATTACCATGTTGTTTTCTTGCTTTTTTATCAAAATAAAAAACTCCATATAAACCTTTAGTTTTATCAAATATTTTATCTTTAATAGTATCAGCATGATAAACAATATCTTTAACTTTACTATTAGGAAATATAGTTTCTAAATAAGAAGAGTATTGTTCTTCTGTACCAAGTTTAGATAACTCAGGATTATCTTTAAATACTCTTGACACACCTTCTTTTGTAACTGCTGGAGCTGCTGGAGCTTCTTCACTCATTTGTTGTTCTGCCTGCTCAAATATATCACTTTCAAAATATTCTTTAACAGGGTTTTCATTTGTAGTTAAAGTAGCAGCAATTGACGGATCTATTTGTACTATTTCTTCATAAAAAAGTAAATCATTTATATTAAATTGTAAATCATTTAAAATTCTATAAGCCAATGTTTCAGATTCTAATGCTTCTTCTGGTAAACCTTGATCTAGTAATTCATTATAAGTTTTACCATAAAGCATTATACTTGCTAAATTCTTATCAGCTTTATTTGGTTTAATATCCTTTGATTGAGTTTTATCAACTCTTATATCTTTTATAAGTTGAGAATTTTTTAAATCGGTTTTAGTAGCAAGTTTTCTTCTGTCAAATATTTCTTTTAATTTAGAAGCATATTGAGTCTTTTTAGCTACTGGAGCTGCTGAAACTTGAATTAAATGAGAATCTCCATAAATACCTGTCCAACTTCCATCTTCATTTTGTTTTTCTATTTTTTCAACATCTTCTATAGTATAACCATCCGAAATCCAACCATCGTTCTCGTTTTTCGATTGAATCCTAGATCCTTCTTTTTTATCATCAAGACCTCTATCTGTTCTGAAAGTAACTCTATATGCTTGTGTAGTAGAAGGAGTGGTTTTACCAGACTTATCGTTAGTTACATCAACACCAAATGATGGAGTTTTACCTTCTATAGTTTCTCCATTTAATAAAGCATCTACTTCGCTCTTACCTATAAATCTATATTGAGGCTCTAATAGCCAACTTAAACCATACTTCTCCAATTGCTTCTGAGCGTCTTTATCTCCCTTACGAGCTTTATCAAGTATATCTTCCTCTTCTTTATTTTCTTTTAATTGCTTCTTTGTTTGATTTTGTGTATCCTCTGCATCCTTTGTTGGTTTTGCATCCTCGTCTTTTGAGTTTTTATTTAATTTATTTTTAGTTCTTTTTTTATTTGAATCAGAAACTATATCTTTTACTTTATTTTTATTGAGAATTCGTTTCTCCATAAATTTTAAATCTTCCTGATCTAAAGGATGAAATCCATCACTATTTTCTATACCTTTTATTCCATTCTTTATTACATATGTACCTTTTAAATGTCCAAATCTAGCCCACACTTTATCTCCTTCAACTATATTTTGATCATCTGCTTTTGTACTATTCTCGTAAGAATTACGCTGTTTAGTTTTTTTAATTTTCTCTTTCCAAGCAGCCTTTTTCCATTCCGCTAAGTCCATAAAGAAAGGATTTTTCTTTAATTTATGAGCATTATTAGCATCTAAAACTTCTGCAAGTAAAGGAGAAACAATTTCTGCTCCCATTTCGCCTCCATTTTGTCGTATTAATGCCTCTACATATGCTTTATTTTCAGCAATTTCAGGAACTTTAGTTATTCCCAACTCTTTCATTTTTTCCTTTAATACTTTTT
>Ga0098044_1000126_pt1 | contig 40717 bp, 35 predicted proteins | sample 10_taG_FD_75053 | JGI IMG/M metagenome (GOLD analysis project Ga0098044, IMG submission 75053) | Marine viral communities from the Subarctic Pacific Ocean - 10_ETSP_OMZ_AT15264 metaG | ecosystem: Environmental > Aquatic > Marine > Oceanic | place: Pacific Ocean | collected 2015-01-16 | reverse complement strand
GCTCTTAGGACCCGGCTCTTGAATCGGCTCGGAATTACTTCCGCGTCGACTATGCAGTCGAGTACGCTGAACGAGGCAATTAATGCAGGGATCAGTCGGGCACTCTCTGACGGAGTGCCCGGCTTATCTCGTCGGATAGTCATCGGGTCAACTCTCGGTGACTTGTCAGCTTCTGGAACATTCGATGTCGTAGCAACAAATCCCTTCTTCACCCGGAACTCTGGGGTCCAGGATTTCACAGGCGCCCAGATAGTATCGGGCGACATCATCACCTTTGGCGACGGCTCAAAGAGATTAGTAGATTATGTAGACCAGGATACGGATGGAAAAGTTAATTTTGGATCGCCATTAGGCTCGGCCCTAACCGGCACAACAGTAACCATCAGCCGTCGATCCATTTTCATTCCTTCAACTGGCCCAGTATTCAGGGTCTCAGATCCTGATAACACGAAGTCAGCTAGAATTCCGAGCAGTGGAAGTCACATCATGCACGACCCGGATTCAGCCGCCTTCAGCCCACTACAGACCTGCGGCGACCTATCTTCTGTCAGATCTTTCGTCCAGGGGTATGACGCTCGAGGGAGCGAGACTAGCTATGTCGGTCTCTATCCTTGCCCCACAGCTGCTACGGAGGCGCTGATTATTCAGAGCGACTTCTATGCGCAGCTTGACGAGGACACTGACGCCGCATTCTTCCCCGAGCCCGCACTCGACGCCATCATGGAGCGAGCGCGTTTCGCCTACCTAGCGTGGACAGGCGAGAACGATCCTGCTCGTCTCCAGGTAGCTCAGGCTACTGTCTTAGATACAGCAGATGAATTAAGTAATACAGCCAATCCCCCTCAAATTTTCCGGAGATAGGGGCCATGGCTATCACTAAGTCTAAGAAGGTCACATTAACCTCTTCGGGAGCCACACTTGAAGCGGACACTATAGATGTAGTATTTCTTGGGTTTACGGTCGTCAATACGCACGGGTCTACCGCTAGCGTGGTAGAGGTCGTAGACGGATCTGACGATACTATCGCGGCACTCCTCAATACGGCGACTACTCAGACGATCACTCCTGATTGGCTGACCAGGGTCCCCGCTACCGGCTTAGGTCTAACCCTTCCTACAGGACCTACTAGCGTAACGGTAATAGTCACGTACGAGTTACCTACTGATGAGGACGATAGGGACGATACAGAGACAGGGGTCAAAGGTAGGGCATCTAATTCAACCAGGGCTACTTCCTCTAGAACAGCTAGGAGCTCGGATAAGTTTACTCAGCGCACTTCTGCGGGAGGCCCAGGCTTACTATGAGAAAGAGGCTAGACAAACTTCCTATGGACAGATCCTCATATGAGGAGTCCTCGTCCGTAGTATCCAAGAGGGAAGTGAACCCAGCTGCGCCGATTCTTGAGCGGCGCTTAGGGAGTGCCAGAGTAAGTAACGCTCTCCCTGCATCCTGTGGCATCACTAAGGCGCCCAATAGTACTGGCTATCTAGACTTCCAAGGTGGGACTCATATCGGCGACACCCCAGCTCTCCCAGATCCTCCTGGCAGCCTATATATGGCATTCAAGGGAGGGGCACTGGAGAGCTACCCGAGCGGCGGGACTAAGAAGGACTTCATATTGTGGCGAGCTGGTCAGATTAATTCGAGTGATAGTGCGGAGATTGTCCTAGGCCTCAGGAATGTGGACGGAGTTCACTCGATATTTCTGGACGTCAGAACGTGGGACGCAGCTTCAGGAGGGGCGACGGATTCAGTATCCCTATCTTATAACCTACCTAGCTATGATCCGGATGAGCTCCTCGTATTCGGCTTCACTCTTTCTACAGCAGGTGACGTCAACCTAAACCAGGTCGTCAATAACGATTCGGGTGGAATCGTCAAGACTTCGCGAGCCAATGGCGCCTTAGGCCAGGCTCCCTATTGGGATGTCAGCAACTCTGACCCAGGGACGGCTAATATCTGGAAGGAGTCTCTCTTAGGAGTAGACCCTAGATACGACCGAAGTACTAATTACGGCGTAGAGCCCGGGGGCGTCCTACCTACAGTCGAAGCTCTTATGACAGGGGAGTGGAGAACTGATGGGCAGCCTAGCGAAGACAACATCTGGAAGATTCTCGTAGGCCGCGACTTAGCGGGACAGTGGACGACCGCTGACTACAATAGAGTTGCCTGGTATTTCGACACACCTGCCCAGGTCATCGAGCCAGTCATATACGAAGGAACTACTCTGGTAGCGTCGCCGGAAGGCATGATGGCCTTCCCAGCTCCTCGACGAGCATCACGATCTAGCACGGCTTCGGGCCTGTATTTCGATGGCGTAACAGCTTTTGCCGAGACCGAACCCTCGTCGGCCCTAGACCTCTTCTTCGACACTCCGGATTACATCCAGGCTAGCGAAGATTGGACCATAGCTATAGAGCTAAGTCAGCCTGACCACCTGAAGTCTAATATGTTCCAAGTCAGGAATAGCGTCGGAGCTCTAGGTAGCGCCACTATAGCCGAGGTATCCGGAGGTGGCCCAAAGATCGAGGCTGTAATGTATGGTGAGACAAGTGAAGACACATGGAAGTTGGTGGCTACGGTAGGAGATATAACCGTAGATCTTGAGGCCACGGATAAATCCTACGCAGGGATATCGGAGACATCTACTCTACTCCTATCGCGCAATAGTGCCGAGAGAAAGATATACTTCGAGCTATGGAAGAAGGATACTGCTACCGTAGTAGTATCAGGTAGTACCGCTTTCTCTTCTGCATTTGGTGAAGGTCGACCTCTCATAGATATCACGGATCCTCCTCGCCTCTATCTAGGCGCCCAGCGCTCATCATCAGGCGAGCTTGAGCAATATTTCGATGGATGCATCAGAAAAGTTGCTGCCTTCCCATTCGCTCAACCTGCTCTTGGTTCCGACCAGACCCTTAGCAGCGGCCCCCAGGAATCTAACTTCTACTTTGACCTTACTACCCAAGAGGCACCAGGAGTTATTACTTCTAATGGGAGGACCCCCTTCCAACTAAGGACTGAGCATGGGTCTATTAGAGGCCAGAATGCCTCTCCTCCTTTCTTCTCGAGAGGAGTCACCCCTGATGGAGAGGCCTTAGCCCTGACATCTGGGGTAGTAGTCACAAGCGGTGGCATGGAGTTACCTGATGGGACAGAACTGACGGGTCAGCTTAAGACGAATCCATCGAAGGAGTGCTCCAGTGTAAGAGCTGGGGATAAGGTATTCATCTCTTCAGGAGATTCAGGGTATGTAGTGGACGAGACCGATAGGACCTACCGACCAATCGGGCTACCTAGGCCTACAGCTACGCCAGGTGTCCAGGTACTTTCAGGCGGCTCCGTAGGAGAGACTAGCTATTCGGCTGTCTCCCATGCGTATAGATTTATCAGCAAGGATGGGACAGCGTCTTCTTCTCGAGTTCTTTCGCCCTCGCTGGTCCCTCCAATAGGGACCGAGGGGGGAAGTCAATTCCTAATCGGGTCTTCCTCAGACACCTTGGCGGGCGAAGGGGTATCTTTCCCTGAGGGAGTATCAGGCAATGCGATGGCCTTCGTCCCCTTCTACAGGAGTACTAATGGAACCACAGCTATTCAAGAGCTGTTCGAGGCTAACGACGACAAATACCTAATGACTGAGGTCCTCTCTTCGCTGTCGACTACTGTTACGGATAACGACATGAGAGAGCTATTCTTGGACAGAGGATATCAGCATCAGACTTACTCATCTTCGGAACCTCAACTGAACTGTTACAATAATCGACGGCTCAGAACTAAGGACGAGACGTACCTGCATGCGGACAATATAGGAGGCATGGCTATTGGGTTACAAATCCCCTCTCTTAGTCTTGTCCCAGAGGAATCCCAGCAGCAGTGGAAAGATGAGACCATCGGTCTCGGGTACAGAGATTTCTGGTACGCCGGTTCTATGGGTAGTCCAGCCCTAAGTACCGAGCAGACTACAGCCGAGGACACTTTGGTTATCCTAGGTGCTATAGGAAGGGCTGGCTCTCAGCAGTGCATTAAAACGACAGGTACAGGTCACTACTCGACTAACACAGCCCATCGAGATAGCAGCGACCTGATTATGGCTATCTACCAGGACAGTAGTAACGACATACACCCTGCCCTCATCGCCCCCCAGGATACCAACGACTATAACGGACACTGGTATTCGAGTGCCGATAATGATATCAGGGCTTACTCGGCATCCCCTAAGAAGTATGACGTCCAGAAATTTAGCGATATAGACCTAACCCCAGACAAGGATTATCTTATAGTTGCTGTCCGAGAGGACGACACCAAGATGAATCTCTGGGTATACGATAGAGAAGCCGAACTCGCAGGGAATGAGCCCTGGACTAAGTCTAGTTCTACCATGACTTCCACAGGGAAGTATGGCGCAGGTTTCGATCGCACTTATGCTCGCTACATGATATTAGGGGGATCTACCCGAGAAGTAGAGCCCCATAAAGTAGCATGCACCAACCTAGGAGGGTCCGATCAGGATTACTCTTGGAGAGCGCTAGAGACTGATAAGAGAGTATACGGCATGAAAGTCCTCGAGCGAGATGACGCCCAGTGGACTGACGATAGAGTTAAGCTACTGAAGTACCGCTACTTCGACTCTAATGTAATGGACGAGGATTGGGTAGGTAGAAGGACTCAGAACGAGCTACAGGCATACACGGATGAAAAGAACGAATGGGTCACCAGGTGCTCCAGAAACGCCCCTGGATACCTAGCTGACAATGTAGATGCTGGTAGGACGGCATACGATAAGGCCGGATGGGTAAACAGCAATAGAGGGGACTACGCCAGGCCCGCAACGGGAGCTTATCGGGTCTACTTCCACACAGATAGAGATATCCCCATCTCCTCCTTAGGGGGCTGCAGTACCAGTCAGGATTCTTTCGGATCAGAGGCTACAGAGATGGGCTACTCCCCTATAGGAGATTTATCGCTATACTTTACGTATAAGCCTACTGGGTGGGATACGGGAACAGCGGCTTACAGGGACACCTTCGCCAGGGAGGAGAGAATATTCACCTACCTCAGAATCCCTGCGAACCTAGTAACGAATCAGGACTACATCTCCTTCCTGGATGAGGACTCACCTTGGCAAAACTTCAATCCCTGGGAGCCTCACTGGTTCCAGATGTCATTTGAGACACACGACTCAGGTGTTTCCTTTGGCGACGGTTCGACCTCTAATACCAAGAACGATCTAGATCTAATTCCCGAGGCTGCCTATTTGGATGGTAAGTGGGTTGGTTTCTGGGCGGGGTCTCCCGATTCTACTAACATAATTGGCTGGGGGCTAGGTAGTAGGATTACAGACAGCTTAGATCCTGAGGGCGCGACACATTCCGCTCCAGCTTCATCTTCCGCTGAGGTCGGTAGAAGAGGATCAAAGATATACGACGCGAGATTCTGGAAGAAAGATACATACTGGGCAGCCAGTGATTTTAATCTCTACCTAGACAGAGATGTCCCAGTGGAAAAGAGGACCGACCTCCTCTTCTACTATAAGTTCACTACCGACGACAAGGGCACTCCGGCTAGCGGGGACTACACATTTGGCACTGTCCCAACGATGAGCTTCGCTAACCTAGGGACCTACGCAACGTCGGGGTTCACTTGGGATAAGCTCTGCCTAACCTTAGCAGACGTATCTCACAGCGTGGTCCAGGCTTCTCCTCTCTCCTTATCTCCGAGTAGAGAAGTAGTGGCCATCGAATTTATGAGGTCACTGGCTTACGGCATCGCAGATGAGGATAACACTACGGAAGTCAATGAAGCGAAGGCATCCTCTCAAGGCGGCCCTTTCTTCGTCGTAGGAGCTATCCCCATTGGAGCCAAGAAATATACTGATAATGCTCCTCAGTCCTCCCTAAGTAACTACGTTGACCAAGACTCAGGGTTTACCCCGAATAGAATATCAGGGATATTTACCTGGCAGGGATTCTTAGGTGTGTGGGGAGACGCAGAGGAACCCTCCTCTATTTTCTTCGCAGAGCCAGGGCCATTTGGATGGGAGTCATTTCCTGAGTCAATGCGCTACCGTCTTCCTGCAACAGAGGCAGGATCAATTACTGCTGCCATCTCCCTAGGAGAGAGCGCACTGATATTTAGTAAGGGATTCGCGGTCGTCCTCCGAGGTGACCCGTCTGCTCCTACTACTGTTACGATGGGAGGAGGTGTCGGCGCCCACTCTTCCAAGGCTGTAGCTACCTACTCCGGAGTGGCCTTCGCCTATAATGGAACCCTCTGGGCTGTAGATGAGTCAGGCAAGTCCTCTGACATCGGAGCTCCAGTCCGCGATTTGCTCCCGAGTGCGGCCAATGCCCGCCTAGCAATATCGTCTGCACTAGCCTCTCTATATGTAATCGACGATTCAAGCGGCTCGGCTCTACGGTTCTACTTCCCAACTCAGACTTGGTCAGTAGAGAATAGAGATATTGTCGGCTTAGGTGACTATAACGGAGAGACCTACTTCATCCATACAGGAGGTCAGGTATCGAAGAGTTCGGCTACTGTCTACGAGGACAACTTCCCAGGAAGCACTGCCTTAGGAGGCGGAACCGTAGCTTCGGCGACTACGACGCAGGTGACCATCACAGGAGGTAACCTAAGTGCGACGTCGTTCTATCCAGGGTATGACGAAAACTCCGACGCCTACTACCAGGACTACAAAGGGATGCTCGTCATCTCATATAACTCATCTGGCGGGATCACCACTGGAACGGCAGACTGGAATTCGGCTACCGCCATCAATCTTACAGGGACCTTCTCGAACTCGGCTCCTGCCGCGGGCGAAGAAGTCTACCTGGGGATTCCTGAGGGAGGATTTGGCCTAGATACCGGCAGTGTTTCTTTTGGCTCACTGGGGGGCGGCGACGCAGTCCAGTCTATCATCAGAGGAGTGGGCATCAGCGCCTCCTCTGGTGCGGAGATAGACATTCTCCACGCAGCAGCCAGTAAGCCTGACGATCCTAGGGACGCGTCTACTGTCGGAGATAAGATAGCCCTAGCAGCTAACCCTAACCAGAAGGTTGGGCTTGCAACTCGAGGTCGGTGGCATCGGATTAATCTCCGATCCCTCGCCCCGAAGAGCACCAAGGTTCGCCTACTAGATGTAGACGTCAATAGCTCAGGTGAGCAGGAGAGTGTCGGATGACCTCTCCCTCATTCGTAGCTAGATTTAAGGGAATCGGATCAACTTTCGGTGGGCTATCTTTGGATAGTAATGGCCTACCTAGATTCGGCTCTACCTGGAGAGACCAGGGTCGTGTAGTCAGATACCGGAGCTCCGCCGAGGGCGCAGAAGTAACTGTCACCAATCCACATCCTCTTGGCCGTTTACCTAAGCGGGTCAGGTCGGGAATTCAAGGGGAAGCTGAGCTGGTTACAGCCGCTACGACAGAAATAAAGCTTAGGTCAAAGACATCAGATGACGAGATCATCGTAGTATTGGAGTATTAGTATGGGTTTTTTAGGACCAATGATTTTAGGTAGCATTCTTGGCAGGAGCTCTTCGAAAAAGGGAACGAGCTTTAAGTCGAAAAGCATGTCCAGTATGATAGACAAGACGTTTGGGCGTGAGGAGCAGCTCCGAGAGATGCTCATGAATACGCCGGGTATAGCTGAGGCTTTAGAGGCCTCTTTGGGCCTGGTTCAGGAGGGGCGCGACATGCAGACGCAGGCAGGGTATGCCCAGGCAGGAGCTGTCAGGTCTTCCTTGGCCCAGAACCGAGCAGACATGTGGCGGACGGGACTACTAAATGCAAGGCCAGGAGCAGGCTACGATAACTATCTTCGAGCTCAGGAGGTAGGCAGTCGAGCCCAGCTAGGCATGAGACAGATGGGAGCCGAGACAGTAAAGGCTGGTCTTACCAACCTTCAGGGTGTTTCGGGTCAACTAAACCCAATGCCAGGACTCATGGGAATACTAGGTGCCCAGGTTCAGTATGAAAGCGCCAAGCTATCTGCTGCATCATCTAGGTATGCGGCTAGGAAGTCGTCCCAGTCTGACATTTTCTCAGCAGCAATCAAAGGCTTCGGCGGCGCCTCAGGCCTAGGCTTAGGTACGTAAGAAAAATGACTACAGAACCCAACAAGAATCTTCTCCAAGAAGACATCGAGAAATCTATCGCCCAGGATCCGGTTCCGGTGTCTTCTCCCCAACCTAAGGAAGACTTAGACTCTCTATATCAAGAGGCTATTAAGGAACCAGAGGAAAAGGAGATATCGGAAAAGGACTGGTTCCTAACTTTCTTGGCTGGGGCTGCCGGAGATACTGGAGCAGGAGCTAGGCTAGCTAGGAAGAGATCCGATGAAGTAGAAGAGAGGCGGCGCATCCGAACTCATCTCACTACTTTGTGGGAAGAGGACAAGAATGCCCTGTCTCCCGGCTTACTCAAGGGAGTGGCTAGAGGAGACTACGACACTTACGCTGAATATAAAGAAGCGTGGGCTGACATTAAGAATACTAGGGTTGAGGGCAGTATATTAAGAGCCAACAAAGCTTCCCAAGGTTTCTCGAGGGGCATCGTCCAAGAGGGACTCGAAAAGTGGGAGGATCTGACCCAGGAGCAACGGAGAGTGTTAGATAAATGGGGAGGAGTCCTCCAAGCAGAGGGCGACATAGCTCCCGCCCTCTTGGCGCAGGCCGAGGAGGACCTATCCCTGGTTGCTGGCGAACTGGATAGGGACAAGGCTATGAGGGAACAGTTGAAAGCCCTCCCTGTGGCAGACATGATGAGGTTGGCTGATACCTTTGGAATATCAGAAGACCTTTCCCCTAAAGAAAGATTAAGTCAGCTCTCACGGAAAGCTACCCAGCAGACCTTCCAGGAAAGGGCAGGAAGCTATCTAGAGGCCTTCCACGAGGCTGACCTGGGCAATTTACAGGGCTGGGAGAACACAGAAGCCCTGTTAGGCGACGAGGGGATCAACCAGTTATCTAGGACCTCTCTCAGTCATCTCTCATATGAAGAGATAGCAAGCGGGGGCTACGACTCGTCGACAAGGGCAATGATAGCTGGGGCTGCCAACGCCCTAATACAAAGTAACGCTAAAGATAGCGCAGAGTTCGAGCAGCTGCGGGGCCAGATAGAGACATCTATAGGTGACTCATTTCAGTATGGGTCGCTGAATCAGCAATTTGACGTTAAGAAGGGGAATTGGGTTTGGAAATCATCCGATCCCGCGACTCAGGAGCAACTAGATGCCTTTTATGGAGCAATATATAGCTTCGACACATCCGGAATGATAAATGGAAACAAAGCAAGGACCAAGGCTATCGATCACCTCAACAATCGGCTAATGGTCAATAAAGCGAATGTGGAGGGAGAAAGGAACATAATCGCAGCTGAGGGGGCCTTGGCGAGTGGCGATATGGGTAAAGCACAGGATATTATAGAGGCCATGACCCCTGAGGAGAAGGAGGTGTTCTCTGATAGGATCAATGCAGCCCAGTCCAGCATAACAGCGACTCAGGAAGTGGCTCCCGCGATACTGGATCGCCTCGTGAATTTACCAGGGGGAGAGGGTACTAAGTTGTACCAAACTATGGTGGATGCTATGGGGGTTAGTGGGCGGCGCCCAGCCTCAGCAGTCCTCCAAGCAGAGAGTGAAAGGGATCCCTCCCTCTTGACAGAGGGCACTAAGGCAGTCAGCCGAGAGCAGACAATCGCCTGGGAAAGCCAGCTGAAGACGCTGGAGGAGAACAGCAAAAAGCGCGAAAGCGAGATGGGAGGACGCGAAGAATTCGGCTCCTTAGCTGCAGCAATGTTCGGGTTCCCTGTACCCCCAAGCGTATCATTAGAGGCCGCAGGTACCGCAAACTGGGGTATCGCTAAGTCTGCTTACGATAGAGGATTGCTACAAAGTATGGAGGACTTCATAGGTACTACCCTAGAAGAGAGGGATCCCGATGATATGCTAGAGGTGGCAGGGAAATTAAGCACGCTCCTGCGGAGGGCAGAGCTTAACCCATTAGAACTGGAGTCGTTTACCGATATGATAAAAAAGGGCCAACGGTATATAGATGAGAGCTTGAGAAATAGCCTAGGAGAACGCGAAGCTACGGCGCAAAGTTACTTAAGTGATCAGAAGATGGCTCCCCTCTCCCTCAAGGATGAAGACACCGGGGATAGTCTCGCTTTTGGCAATGTGCCTAACCTTAACAAGATGGAGGCGACCTTAACCCCTCAGGACCTGAGAAACAGCCTTTCTCAGGGAGCAGGCACTTCGTGGAAAAGGAACAGAGAAAACATCTCAGAATCCCATGCTATATTTGGGGCAAGATCCCTGCAATTAGGCAGAGATAGGGCTCTAGATGCTTCAGACACAAGAACGATATTAGAGAATGAAATATACGAAGACGAGAGTATAGCGTGGAAAGATGATGCCACAATCCGAGGGATCAATAGGGGCGTTACCACATTGTGGATTACGGGAACTGCAGGTGGAGGGGGTAGGAGAAGTCCAGGCTTTTGGGGCACCGAGGGATTTGACCCCACAGCTATAAAGTGGAAAGAAGCTATCGCAGAAGCTTTCGGCTTAGACCCAAATTCAGAGAATATGAAGGTCCAAAATGCGATAGCCGCTATAGCCAGTAACCCAGATCTTGCATCCTTCTTCACGTCCAGCATCGAAATGGGGGGTAAGGATGTCTGGGAGTCATCTGAAGACATGCCTAGATCGGTCTCCAAAAGCTCCTACCTAGGCCTAGTAGAGACAATCGCTGACGCAGCCGTCAACGCAGGACTCTTCGACGAGGAATATAATAATTTACGTGATGATGTAAAGACTAGAGTGACACTAGCTGACTTCAGAAAATGGAAGAGGGAAACATTTGCTGAGCGTAACGAGGAGAATGAAGCCGCCATGTTTGCCATGGGAGGCAGGCTGTTCGCTAACTCTACTACGACCAACGAGGACTGCCTAAAACTCCTAGCAAATGGAGGATTATGGAATAGTATGGGGATAGCAATGGATGCTGACATGCATAACGTCCTGAAAGAGTTCGTGTCTAATGGAGTGTTTAGGCTGCAGCCTTCGACCTATGGCGACAGCTTCGGAGACCAGTGGACACTAGGGGAGTTTTTGGCCCGGATAGCGGCTTCGACGACACCGATGCCCAACAGATCGACAATCGACGAATGGAATAACATGATTCCTGAGAATATGCTGGATGACTCAATCCAGGGCCGCCTGAATAGAGAGGGGACCCCGGACTTGCCCGGCACAGTAACGGCACCTAAGCGGCCCGGCAGAAGATGGGGGCTGCTGGGCTGGGGAGGGCTCCCCCCAGGTGCCGTCGAAAGTCGAAGGATAGAACAATGAAACAAAGATACAACGATCTAGGAACTTTCCAGAGATTCTGGAATGCCACTTTGGGTCTGCCTCAGCAGGTACTCTACAGGGCAATGAGGGTAGCACAGGGAGAGAGGGGATTACTAACTCAAGAGGGTCTCCTTGACTGGTCTCTTATTCCAGGTCTTAGCATGCTGTCGGATCGTCATCGAGACGTATCACCAGAGGAAATGTGGGGCAGGAGCGGACCCAACCAACTGCTAGGCGAGATTCTGACCGACCCTCTAACGTATCTCAGTGGTAGTCTCACGGCTTGGGGTAGAGGAGGCTTATACGGAGCTAAAGCTATTAACGCATCCGCTAAAGCTGCCCCAGTCATTAAAGCATCGCTCAAAGGTAAGTCGGTAAACGCCTCAACCGATTTTTTGGCTGGCGTAGTCAAGAAAGGCGAGGTAGTGGACGAGGCAGGTAACGCAGTAAAACTAGGAAGGAGAGAGGTAGCGAAACTAGGAAAAACTACAGACGACTTTACGGCTTTCGCTAAGAGGGAGGGGATAGGTGATGACTTACTGGACGACGTAATCGAGAATCAAGGGGAGATGACAGCATCTCTCAACCCTCTAGGCCTAGTGCCCAGGAGATTCCACCCTAAGTGGATGCGCAGTAAGGCAGATAAAGGGTACTTACCTCTTCCTAGACAGGGCAACTGGCGCGACCTACTGGTTAAACCATTTAGATCGACGCTGAGTGCCCCTCTGACTGTACCCTCCAAGGCTCTAGAGGGTATGAGCTGGGTTGCGAATAGCTTTGGGGCATCTGGTTCTACTGCTGTCGGAGAGTGGCTAAAGGTAGCCGCATCTGGAGTGCGGGCCCCCGTTGATTTTATGTCGTCCTTCGTGAAGGGGGGATCTAGGTGGCACCTATCTCTAGTAGCGTCCAAGATATTTAACTCGGATTTAGTTAATCCAGTTCAAGACGATTTTATTCGTTATATGGAGGGGAAAGCGGCTATGACGCCGACCAAGGTTTCGGATAAGGGGGATATTAACGACTTGGTCGCTTATTGGGAGCGCGTAACTGCTGAAGGAGCCTCCAAAGGAAAGCAGGCAAATATGGACCTTGCTCTCGACACCCCTGGACTCAGTCTCGACGTCCTTATTGGCGTATCAGGAACTAGAAGTAAAGGGCTAAAGATGCTTCAGGAAGCAGCGATGCTGAGTGGCGAGGCACGAGAGCAGGTCATTGAGCAGGCAGCCAAACATATAACTAATGAGGATATCCTTGAGCTGGCTAAACAGTTTCAAGGTTTGTCGACAGGAGATAGCCTACTAACTCACGAGGGTCTGGGCTACGTGGCCCAAAGAACAGCAGTTGATCCTGAATGGAAGAAGGCCGTAACTGACCCAAGCAAGGCCGGAATCACTAAGATGTCTGCACTCGAGGCGGGCGCTAGCTTTAGACGCAAGGTAAATAAGGTCATCACAGGAGGGGCCACAGGGCTCAGAGAGGTAGATGATGTAGTCAGAGCAGACAGGGCCGCATCTCATGCGAATTCTAGGCATCTTCAGGCAACAGCTAAGAGAGTAGGCATTCTATACGACGCCCTAGCTAATGCTCTTGGGGTGGATTCCCAGGACATATCCGATAGGTTCTCATTCTACGCTCAAGTGGCAGGAGGTAAGGAGGATTTCATATCTATGGAGCAACTCCTACTAAGTGGTGACATCAGCAACTCAAATAGAATGGTTACCGAGATGGGAGAGTATCTCGACCGCTTGACCGGAGGGGCGCTGCTATTCGAGCATGAATCTGGATGGAAGAAGCAGGTATTCGGAGCATTCGAGGAAGCGGGTTTTGCGCGTAAGGCGGAGGACACTGCTGGGCCGCTGTTCCAGGACGCAGCTAAAGAAGTAGAATTCGCCGATAACCACTTAGCTATAGGTAGTATTAAGGGGTCGCTGGAGGAGATTAAGAGGCACATAGACGATTCATTTGTCTCTTCTAGTGGAGGTAGGGGCTGGAAATCTCCTTCAGGAGAGCAGGTCTATCACGACAATTTCGAGGGAGGACCGGCGCTGTGGGGTAGGATTAAAGGCGAGGTGCAATCTGTGGCAAGGCAGCAGGGAATTCTCCACGATCAGATGGTTGCCCCCATATTCGAGGAAGCGCGTAGAGCAGGGGCAGGAGCTATAGTCGACGAATTAATGGACATCAACGCTAACCTATCGGTTACCCATAGGCAACTAGCCGAGGAAGCAGGGTTAGTAGGAGATGTATCAATCTTCGGTTACATGCCCGGGACACTGTCGAGCAGCGCCTCAGAGTTGTATGGACGGCTAGAAGGAGATTTACAGAAGAATCCGGGCTTGGGTCACATTCTTACCCAGGTAAGAGCCAAACATCGTCGGCCAACGAAATTCCGTACCATCACGAGAGCAGAAGCGAATGATCTTATTGAAGGACTAAGCGGACACGATGAGGGAGGGGAGTTTGTCGACAAGATTCTAGATATAATCAGGGAGGAAGATCCTCGGTTGCTGGCATCGGAGGTGACCGACCCGTTCGTAGCTAGGATAGTCAGTACCTCTAAGCTAATCCGAGGCCAAGAGATATCGGATATCATCGATAACGTGACTACTAAGGGCGAACGCAAGTTCGTGTCAGGAGAGCTCGTGGGCTGGATGGAAGATATGAATATGTCTTCTATAGAGACAGTGGGCTTAGGGGATCCCATGACCAAAGCGGAGTTTGGCAGACTAGCAGATGAAGTAAGAAAGGCCCAGAAATCAAGGTTACACCCCTCCCCTACGAGTTATCCAGCACCCGGAATAGGTGATACGACAGCCCGCATGAGGGCCCGTCTTATGGAGGAGGTAGGGGTCAAGGAAGTCAAAATCACTACTAAGAGAGGGAAGGGCAGCTATTCCAGCTTCAATGACGGTGTAGTCAACATTAATATCGACTCGATGGCCAGCAAGACCTGGTTTGATAGAATACCCAAAAGACTGAAGGCGATCGAGGCAGGATCTGCGACTAATCCTATCTATGCCAAGTTCCTGAAGGCAGCATTCAAACCAGGAGTAGACCAGAAGGAGGTATGGAAACACTATGAGACTTACGCTAACGAATACCTATCCAGCGTCACAGGTCAGTTCACTAAGAAGAAGGCCGAGGAGGCCAAAAGAGTTCTGGTGCAGGGTTTGTATGACGTCAGTATGTCCCGAGTTACAGGAGGTGACCTCAAAGGTTTCCACGAATTCCTCAAAGAAAATGGGGGAGCGAAGAAGTTCCACGAAATAGTAGCGTGGCACGAAGTGGGCCACGTCCTTAACAGAGGGAAGCGAGCCCCGAACGATAGACCGAGCTTTCTAAGCGGATCTCCGACAGGCCAAGAGAAAGTGGAGGAGATGGTAAGTAACTTGGTCGACCAATTCAAAGCCGACCCAGCGCTGAGAGGGAAGGATAAAAAGTCAGTCCTCAATTTTCTTAGTCACGCCAAAGCTCGCGCCTTGATTGAAGGGGATGCTACCGAAGCAGGTAACATTGCGGCAGGAGCTGGATGGAAGATACCCACGAATCCACATAAGGTAGTCAGAGATACCATTGATCTTCCTCGTCGGATAGCTCTTATTAGAGATAATAGGACGGGAAAACTCGTCAAGATCCCTTTGGCTGTCACGGGTAAGGATATGACGATGCTGTCTGCCGGGATCGGCCCAACCCCTTCTCAGGCATTCACAAGAACACACCTCAGAGGTAACGCGTCTAGCGAAGCAGGTGTCCACCACTTCCTTGAGCCAACCATGAGTAGCGAAGATATGGTTAGCCACTTTAGAGCTAGGAAGGCGGAATCGGAAAGGCTACGGAAACTTGGTCATGATCCTACTGATGCCCGTATCCAAGTAATTGCTGGTGAGAACAGACACGTATCTAGTTTGCTTGAGAATGTCAGGCAGATGGAAAGACAGGCTGGAACAGAGCTGCACCTATTTGACAGTGTCCATAGGCTTATGAAGATGGGGCTGACTTCGACTCAATTCGCCTTTCATGTCCACAATACATTAGGGGCTGCTCCCATGCTTTACGCTAATGGAGCTAACTTACCTGCCATTTCCCGAGGCCTCATGACTACCATACGTTTGATAGGGAAGAACCCTGTTGGGTATGACGAGAAGGCCCAATTAATAGATAAACTACTCCCCGGAACCCAGATGGGGATCATCCATAGTGGCCTCACAGGGAGTCAGGCTAAGAGGACATTACTTGGTTCGGCTGCAGGTGCGGGCTTAGGCGCGTGGCAAGCAGAAGATGACCAGGGGATCATGGGGGCCGCCCTAGGTGGCCTGACAGGGGGCTCCATAGGTGCCCGGCCTAAGACAGCAGGATTAGGGGCCGCACTAGGCTACTCTTTGGCGGGGGCAGATAGCCCAGAATTTATGGCGGGAGGAGCTCTATCAGGTGCTCTCCTAGGTAGGAGAGGTTTAGCCCCTTTCCGGGAAGCTAAGTTAAACGCAGAGAGAAGAGTATTTGCCGACACCGTTATCCAAGTGGGTGACATCCAACTTACCCAAAAGGAGTATTGGGAGACGTTCCTCCATGGCGGAGGGTTCAATACCATGGTAGGAGAGGGGGTAGACGATATCAGGAGAGAGACAAAAGTTCTGCGGGATATGATTATGGAAGGAGAAGGAGGCTCCGAGAAGTTCATGGATGTCCTCGGCGAGTTTGGTCAGCAGTCGGAGATTTTCGCCCGCGTTTGGGGATACAATACAGGACTAGCTATGGGCTTCTCCCCAGAGAATTCCATGAAGAAGTACGTATTAGGGACGTTCTTTGATTACGGTGACCTATCTCCGACATCTCAGAATGTGATGAAGAGGCTCAACTCTTTCTGGACTTTTGGCTCTAAGATTATGTCTAATACATACGACAACTTCACTAAGAACCCTGCTAGGTTCTCTACGGGACTTCATAGTATGCTGGCGCTAGATAGAGGTATGGAAGTAGGAGATAGCCAGGTATCTACCGACTTCGTCTATGGACGACCTCATGCTCACTGGAACGAACTGTCCGTTAACTTAGGGCGCTTAATTCCTGCAACTGAGGGACTTCAGGCTATCGGCATGTTCTATGACATGCTTCCTGTATTAGATTCCCCAGGCAAACTTCCCGATGAGATTAGGTCTGTATCAGCAGGCAGGAAGATAGAGGCGCCGGGCTTTCTGCAACTCAACGTCATGCTTAACCCTGTCTCTACCTCTATAGATAAGGGCATCATGAACGGCTTAGTAGAAGGGCTCGAGCAGACAGCTATCATCCAGCGAATAGCAAAGGACACGGCGAGATATTCGGGGTTCGAGGAGCTGGGAAATAACTTAGAGGATGACCAGTCCTATGAGGATTTTGTTTCCGCTGGTTTCTTTGGGGCATTCAAGGCGGCTGGTGGTAAAATGCTGGAAGCGGAAAAGAGAGTTGAATACCTGAGGAGGCTCCAACTTAGAAACGAGTTTGCGTTCAGGAGAGCGGCTGAGCGAGATCCTACTCCGGAGAATACGGATGCGCTTAATGTCGAGCTAAAGCATATGCGAAGCCATTTTCAGCGTGAGATAACTAAACTAAAGAAACATCAGTGATGAACTATACAATAGTAAAGACTCTTTACGGAGGATCACTGGCAGGAGGGGCTTTTGCCTCAGCTGCCTTAGTGAGAGCCGCCGTTCAAGGAGGCGAATCCTCATCCTTACTCGAGTTGAGTGTGGGAGCAGGCGTCGCCGTCCTAATTCTGAAGGAGGTGTTCGCCTATCTTCGTCTCGCAAAGAAGGACGACAAAGATAAGCTCCTCCATAAGGTACACGATCTCCTCATCCGAATAGATGAGAGGCTAAACAAATGAAACAAATCCGATTACTAGCAGTAGCAGCATTAGTGGTGACCTCCTGTAGCATTCTCAATCCCTTCTCTGGAGCGTCCGGAGAAACATCTGATATGCCTACAGTTGTCCCCGATTTCGTCGGCTCTCCAGCAGAATCTCTCTGGAAGTTTGCGTGGCTAAGTGTCCTACTCGTCTTCATCTTTCCTGCCGTCCGGGCTCCCTTGACTACACTCTGGACGACGATTCTCAACCTTCTTGTTCTCCCCTTTTCTGCTCTGAAAAGCTGGTTGGAGGCCAAACTAGGTAGTGACTCTGATTCTAGGAGTTGATCCAGGCTATGCTAACCTCGGTCTCGCCGTTGTGGATGTGGCTCAAGGAAAAGGTGAGGACTCTCTTAGGCGTCTTCTATTTTCTAAGTCCATATCTGTGGGTTCAGCGTCTTCTCCGATGCGCTTCGCTGACCGTCTCCATCCTGAGCTGGACAAAATCTGGGCTACTTATGGTCCTTTCAAGGGCGTGGGAGCTGAGTCGCCGACGCTAATCATGAGACGCGTCCGAACTACTGCTCTTATCTGGCATGTAACAGGTATAGTGACAGCTTGGGCTAAGGACAAGAACATTCCATTCAAGCATCTTCATCCAATTTCGCTAAAGCGAGTGGCCATGAGGTGCCTAGATATCCCTCTCTCGAGTAAGAAGTATCCCAAGAAGAGGGAGATTAAGGAGTTAGTGGCTACTTGGATAGGGGAGGGGAATAGGACTAGCCATGAGAATGACGCTATCCTGGCGGCGGTTGCTTGTTATGGCTTGAAGGCAGGGACGGTTGTATAATGGAGCCTGCCCACAAGAAGAAGAAGAGCGGATTCCAGGGAGTTATGAAAGGCCCCGAAGAGCTAGCCAGAGAGCATTTCGGGGAAGTCGAAGGGCTACTTGTCGCACGAGCGCAGAAAATCGAATTAGCTAGACATTACGCGTCAAAGTACGGCTTAGCCCTCGACGACCCTGATGTATCTACTACGGCCACCATGCTAGCGTGGACTAGGTTCCGTGAGTTCGCCCTCATTCAGGCCGCAGAGAAGAAGGTCTATGATGTCGTAGCTCAGTCTGGAATCGACTATACGGACGCACTATATAGAGTGATTCAAAGTGAGACGCAGAAGAGAGTCCTAATCGAGATCCGGCGTCTACACGAGCAGGCTAGGACCCTTACGCAGGACCTGGGGGATCTCCGAGACCAGCAAGATTCTTCCGATAAACCTTAAGGGCGGCTCTCACATCATGCTGTTGCTGGATAGTTAGTATGCCAGCAAGGTAAGCCTTCTCTGCCGCTATGGCCAGCGACCAAACATGGGACTTACCTCTTGGGATGGGAGGGGACTGATATTTCCCCTTCTCTTTGAGAATCTTTACGATAGTCTGTCTGCAGCATCCGAAGGTAGATGCCAAGCTATTGATGTATGTCCCATCTTCGTAGAGCCGAATCATCTCAGCTAGCTTCCTAGGATTTCTGAGAGAGATGCTCTTGACTAAGTCGATGTCTAGTATCCTAGCCCAAGTTCTTACAGAGGTGGTGCTCACGCATAGTTTCCTGGCTATGGCTGGGCAGGTCAATCCTTCTGCAGCTAATTCCTTCAGCCTTCTTCTGGTAGTTAGGTCAAGCTTCATCCCATATCTCCAGTATATTTTGGGCGTAGCCTTGAATGTCTAGGATGGTATCAATGTCTCGCGCTCCATGCTGAGCGCGGGAGATCTTCTGCAGAATATTCATCATGCAGACATCTTCTGGAGTCAGTAGCTCTCCCGATGGTCTAATGAGGAGGTAGGCTGTCCATAGTTTAGCTGTCCTCTGGTGGTTGTCGGAGGGTGAGCCGTATGTCTCACCTCTGTCTTTGGTTAGGTCGTCTGCAATCATTGGGGTATCAGGGTTATCTGGAGGTGGTAGCCTCGTAGGTTAGCTAGTGTATTAAGGGTCTTGAATGTAGGGAATCGTTCCCCTGTAGCTAGTCGCCAAAGTGACCCGCTGTTAATTCCAGTCTCGTCAGAGAGCTGGCGCAACGGGACCTCGTCAATTAGTTCCTTCACTATCTGTTGGACTTGGTCCTCTATCGTCTCCAGCGATTGATTTCTTGGTTTTTTCATGTATCTCTTCAAGTAGCTGTTCTCTTAAGCGAAGGATGTTCTCGGCTACTGTCAAGGCTCCTTCGGCTTGGTGTTTATGTTTATCGCCATAGCCCTTAGCCACATTAGTAGCTACTTCCGCTGCTCGGATTAGGACCATAGCAAATGAGTCGCGTAAAAGTTCTTCTCCTTTGTCCATGTCAAATTTTGTAGGTGTCTTTCTTTCTCTTCTTCTGACATTCTTCTACGAATCCGCAGTATCCCTTCCTACCTGAGGCTCCGCAATAGAAGGCCGTCTCCTTTTGCCCGAAGGTGTCCATGAGCCATGGTCCTGGGTATTCCGTAGTTCCTAGGACAATGTCTAGTCGCTTCTTCGCTTCGGCTAATACCTTAGGGGATATCAGCCTGGGCGCAATCCCCATCTGAGGGGACTCTTTGTTCACCCCTACTAGGAGTGCTCCGCTTTCCTCAATTTTAGGGTACTTTTCCTGCATGGAGGGGGAGTTGGCGTAGACAGCGAGCTGGGCTATATATCCCCAGGCATCTACTCCTTGAGAGGTGAAGTCTGATTTCTTGTGCGACCTGAAGGAGAATCCTGTTTGAGTTTTGAAGTCGCCTAGAATGTATTTAGGCGCGGATTCGTCTACCCATTCATGAGTGGTATCTCCTTCTTTGCTGATTACGAAGTCGCAGGTTCCTCTTTGATTGCAGTCATCAGGGAATCCTGTATCTACCTCGAGCTCCTCGTCTAGATTAATCTCCTTAGGGAGAGCACTTAGGAGGGTAGCGTAGCAGAGTTCGTGCGCGAAGTGCCCCATCACAAAGGTAGCTTTGATAGTGGGGGGCATCGGAGTTCGGTTAGCACCTGTCCTCACAAAGTAGGCTTGAGCTGGGCAGGTTAGTCCAAAACTCGGGCGAATCTTAGGGGTCATGTCTTGCTCTTCGCAGAGTGACCGAAAGAGCTGATCGGAGATTCGACTGGAAGCTACCTTCAGGATGTTCGGGTCCATATTCTGGATGCCGTGCTCCCAGGCTGCTATAAGGAATCGACTCCAATCTGGGTAGGGTCGACCTGGTTTAGGTAAGGGATTTTTAGGTGTGTAGTCTTGCATGGTGGGTGGGGGGACCGAAGTCCCCCCTATTGGTTTATCCAACATTAGTGAATTTGTAGTCTGCGTACTTGACAGAGTCAGCTCCATCAGTCCATTCGTGGGTAATGAAGATGTTCACCTTGATTCCCGAAAGTTCTTCGGGGGTGTGGTCATTCATGGTATCTCCCCAGACAGCGTTCATTAGCTTCCAAAGTGTCGATCTACGAGAGAGAGGCTTTTTGAAGTTAATGCGTTTCACTAACTCTCCGTCGTAATCAGGGCAGGTAAAGGTTGCTTTCAGAACAGCGAGGACTCCGGGCTTTGGGTAGCGGTCGGAAGGAGGGAAGACCTGGAGGTCGACCAGTTCGCAGTTAGGGTAATTTCCTTCTGGTGGGAGAGGAGAGCGGCCAGAAGCCTCTTCCTCGGTGGGTCGGTACTGCAAGATTGCAGATGGATCGAATTCAGTCATTATCAGTTAGTAGTTGGGGTCCTTTCGGACCGGTTTCTTCCTCATTCATTAACTCTGCCAACCAGTTGGTTGAGGACGAGTTACCTTCGAGGTTAAGTGAGAGGTAGAGTTCCTTGACTGCTTGAGCCATGAACACTCTTTCTCTCGGGTTAGCTTCTCCCATGTCGTCGAGAAGCTGGTTAATCCGTATGCGTATTTTTTCGGGTATCGGGATGTCACTCATCTAGTTCTCCCCAGGAGGGACCTGAGGCTCCATCTGCAGGAAAGCATACAGTATCTAGTATCTTAGGGAAAGCTTTTTCTGCTGAAAGTTGCATGATTTCTGAAAGCTCTTTGTGTTTGCCCGCTCCTTTGCAGACGATCTCGTCATGGATTGAAAGGATAGGCTCAAGGCCAGCTTCTTCCGCTCCTATTAGAGCGTGCCTCATTAGTTCAGCAGCAGTCCCTTGGACTAGGACAGATAGCCCAGGCCGAGTGTCCTCATAGCCAGCGAATACTCTGGTTCTTCCGCTAATGGTATTAGATACCTGACTCTTCTCGAAGAAGGCCCAGTGTGTGTCGCACCATTTAGCTAGGCTCGGTAGCCCTCTTTTATAGTTGTCGAAGATACCTCGAGCTTCTGTCAGAGGAATCTTTAGTTCTGTCGCTAGTCTCTTAGGTCCTGCTCCGAAGAGGATTCCAAAGTTCACCGTCTTAGCTGCGTGCCTCTCAATGTCGGTCACTTCTTCGGCCTTCTTCTTGAAGACTGCTGCAGCTGTCTCTGCGTGAGGATCTCCTCCACTAGCAAAGGCATCTAATAGGACAGCTTCTTCGGATAGGGCTGCGGCTACTCTTAATTCTACCTGGGAATAGTCGGCTACAGATACTCCTCCTTCGTGTGTCAGGCATTCCCTAATCTGTTTCCCTAAGGTAGAGTTCCTTCCTTTGGGTATCTGCTGTAGGTTAGGGGAGCTGTAGGAGAATCGTCCTGTCGATGTCCTCGTTGAGTTCACATTAGCATAGATGACGCCATCTCTAGCCATGTCAGGCAGGGGCCTCAAGAAGGCCTGGATTAGCTTTATCATCTTCCTCCATTCGAGGAGTTTCCCTGCGAAGGTGTCCCCGTTGTCGGCTAGGAAGGTGAGGACTTCTTTGCTTGTCGATATACTTCCTTTGGGCGTCCTAGGTAGCTTTCTTCCATTCTCCTCTAGCCAAGCTCCAAGCTGCTTAGGTGAGGTCAGCATCCCCCGGTATCCCATGGACCTAAGGGAGTATTCTAGTATGTCGGATTCTTCGGTAGCTCTTTCTCTTACCTTGAGTAGCTTCTTAATATTAAGGTGGACCCCTCTATTCTCCATCTTAGCTATAGTCCTCTCTAGGTCGAAGTCTAAGGTGAGCTGGTCCACTTCCTTTCTTTTCATTTGCTCCTTGAATAGCCTTTGAGTTATGATGCAGTCATCAGCGAGGTAGTGGTAGAGGACTTTCTCTTCCATTCTCAGGATTCCCCCATTCTTTAGCTCGTCTGGAGTAGCTATCTTTTTCCATCCTCTAGCTGCGGCTAGGAAGTCCAGGCTTTTCCTTGATGTTGTCGAGTGGAAGTAGCTCCAGACAGAGGTGTCGTGCATCTGGATATCGGCATCAGTAATATCAAGGGCATGAAGGTCAAATCTAAGGTTGTGCCCCACGATAAGGGCTAGTTCAGATAGCTTTGGCCTGACGATTCGGTCAAATTGGTCCCTGTTCATGACTATCGGGACAGCTTCTGCGTCAGGAACCATGCCTACATAGTAGGCCCTGTCTGGACTGTCTGGTCCTATTACCCCTAATCCAGAGGTCTCTGTATCTAGGATCCAGGCGTAGTCTTTCCAGTAATCTAGGGCTGAGCTTAGTTCGTGGTCTGTTAGCTTAAGGTAGGGTGCGGTATGGTGTTCAGCTATTTTCATCTTCTATCCATTGATCGTAAGCGGCTTGCTCTGCTTCATTAATTGCATCGTAGACATCTAGTTTTCCTGCCATCTGTTGACTGGCCTTAAGAAGCGCTGCGCACCTCACGCGCAGCGACCTTAATTGGGTCAGTGCTTCAACCATGATTGTAGATGAGTTGGCTCCACATTCAGGGCAGCCTCTTTCTACTGATTGAGCTCTTAGCGGGGTGTCACATACTGGGCAGTTCATTAGAAGTATTCTATTCGGCTTTGGATGTTCCAAGGTAAGTTGAGTGTGTTCTTTGGTCGGGTGAGAGCGACATACGAAGTTCGTAGTTCTCTTGGGTCAAAGGATTCCAGCCTGTAGAGTGCTGCCTTTGACCAGGGTAGGAGGTAGACATCATCTGCTTCAGCTCCTTTTGCTGAGTGGATGGTGCTGAGGACCAGTTCTTTGTCGGGGTTTCCTTGCCCGGGAACTACGCCTCTGTTTTCTAGGTCCCAATTCTCTAGCCAGTTTGCGACATGAGCTCTTGAGTAGCCTAGGACTAGCCCCTTATTTGGGGCTCCTTTGTCTGGCTCCCATGTGTTGACCTCAGTCTCTCCTGAGGCGAAGGATTCAGCAGGTCTATCGAAGAAGGGCTTCAGGACTTTGGAGGCTAGGGAGGCCACCGGATTTCCCACTCGGAATCCTCCAACCATTCGATATCTTTTGCCTGCTTTGGCCCATGCTGGGGCTAGGGAGTTATCTTCTATGCCCTTCGCGTAGCTGAAGATAGCTTGGCCTGGGTCCATGTAGGCTATTGCCTGACCTCCTTTGGCTAGTAGTGCTAGTGTTGCGCGTAACTCTAGAGAAGACATATCTTGAGCTTCATCGATTAGGATTAGGTCGAATAGATCTTCCTCTTGAGCTGGCGCTCCCATCTCTAGCCATTTAGCTAGGGCCAGGGGATACTTAATCGCTCCCTTGGTAGGGAGTGAACTTAGGTCTATAGGGATTTCGCCTGCTTCCCATGCGTGTAGCATTCGGGCAGCCTCCATTGTCTGTGAGGGAGGCATAAGACTAGGGGCTGTCTCTCTATATTGAGTTAGGGCAGTGTCCCAAGAGTCTTTAATCTTTCTCTTTAGCCAAGGGCCTGAGCTCTTCGGCCCTCGTCCTTGCTTAGTGTTAGTGAATGTCTTGATTGGGTTCCAGCTTAACTTGTAGATTGTCCCTGCAGCTATTGATAGCCCATCTAATCTATCCTTTACTACATCTGCTGCTGCGTTTGTGTAGGTGATGACGGCTACGCTTCCTTTTGATTCTCTTGCGGTAGCTAGGATTGCCGTAGTTTTCCCTGTTCCTGGCGGCCCGTCTATTGCTGTCAGGTTCTTGTATTGACCTGGGGCTTCGTCAAGAAGCTGAAGGCGTTCTGTTTCCATCTATTCGTGATTGAATTCGTTTCTCGTATGCGAGTCGTAGGTTATTTCTGGTCCCGTCGTCGAGTTGGTCTAGTCCTATTGTCCATCCCGATGCTCTGCCTATTAGGTTTTTCTTTAGGAGAAACTTTTTAGCTAATTTTCTTGCTTGAGCTATATCTCCTAGCTGTCTAAGTAATCTTTCATATGCCCTTTCTGGTAATACAAAGGCCACATCGTCGCCGTCTGGCGGGTGGACGAAGAAGGGCATTGAGGTGTCGAAGGTCCTCTTCTCTGACCATCTCTCGATTAGGCGTAGATCAGAGGCGGAGCTTCTGGCCCAGGAATTCAGCTTTTCTAGGAAGATGTCTTCTGGTGGTAGTCCCAGTGGTTCTATTGTCGACCTTCTTTTTAGGATAAATTCAAGGACTCTCTTCCATCCTGGCTGGACGAAGAGTGGGGAAGTCACTACTACATCAGGGTTTACCTTGGCTGCTTGAGCTAGGTAGGGCAGTATCTCTTCGATGTTGAAGGTGTCTAGTTGAATACTAATTTCAGCTTCGTCGGGTCTCTTTTCAGATCCCCCTACTCCAATAATGAATCCTACTGTCTTTGCTGTGGAGTCTATGAGCTTCTTCATCCAGAGTCTCCCCCCGAATACTGTCTCGGATTCTACTTCGACATCTGTAGCGGTAGGGTTCTTCTCTCTTTTATTGAATTTGTTAGCGTTAGTCCTTCCTGTCCTGAACCCTGAGTTGATGGCTTTGAGGAACTCCTTCTGATCAAATCCCTTCCCTAGTTTGGGGCCTAGGATTGACCATGTGGCATCGAGGATACTGAGGCTTAGCTTTGATGATGGGACGATTCTTCCCATAATCTGCCCGATGCGTGATATCTGTAGGTTCCTCTCTCCTTCTTCTAGTTGAGTGACTTCTAGGACAGCTAGGAGGTGAGCTATTTCCGTGGGGATTCCCTCAGAGTTCACTTCCTCTTGGGTTGATTGACTTGGTCTTGAGGATAGTCTAGCTAGTAGGGATGAGGGAGGCTCAGGTAGGCTATCAATGTTAATGTCTAGGGCTATCGTGTAGCGCTTGACTTTGCTCTCCTTATTAAGTGCGATTGACCCAGGGAGCATGATGAAGGTCTTAGGTCTATTACTGGCTCTGATCTCTCCCGATAGTCCTGAGCCTAGGTCGAATTTGTCTGGTAACTTGGTTCCTTCAGGTAGCTTGAACCATAGATGGAAGCCTCCTGAGATTGATTGCGAGACTCCCATTCCTTCTGGTATAGGTAGCCCAGCTGAGATGCGCTCCCATAATACTTCATAGGTGTAGTTCTCATTAGGGTCTAAATCAAAATCAAGGATTAGAAGGGAGATTTCATCTGTTGGGTTTGGGCAGAGACATGAGCCGGTCGCTGGGGTAGTGGTCAGCGTTGTAGCTAGTGTCTCAGGGTTACTGTTTTCTAGGTGCCATGACCATGGTCTGCCCAATACTTGACGGGCTCCCTTCTGTCTATTGTAGCAGGGAAATATCCAGTAGCCTCTCTCCGCTAGGTATTCGGCGAAGGCTAGATCTGGGATGAATTTGCTCATGGCTGCTTTAGTTTGATTAGAGGTTTTCTGGGGCGGCTACAGTCGGCGAGGTAAACAGTGCAGCCCGACGATTTTAGTAGGTTAGCCATGGCTTGGAAATGTTCTTGTGCTTCTTTCTTTGAATTGGTCCCTTTGATTTTCCGTATTTCTCCTACTTCCTTGATTAGGACGGCCCATCTTGGCCAGCATTCGGGATCAGCCATTTCGTTGACTAGGATTTTCTTGATTTCCTTGGTGGCGAGGTCTGCTTCATAGGTTACTTTGTCTTTCTTTGGCATTTTTAATGGAAGAGGCGGAGTAGAGTTAGTGTGATGGCTATGCCTAGGAGTGGGCAGAGGATTATTACGATGCCTAGGCTAGCGATGATTAGGGAGAAGTGGTACCAGCTTACTCCTCCCTTATTGAGATTAGCCATTATTTCTGCGCTTCTTTAGTCGGCGCTCTCTGACGGCTGTGATGAAGGGGTTGGTGCTCCTCATTGGGCGCTTCCCTGTAGGTAGAGCTAGCTTTAGTTCGATTAGCTCGTTCCAGGTAGTCACTTTGTTCTTGATGAGGTTCCAGGCTGTGACATAGTGCGATGGGCAGAGCCCTCTAGTCCTTGGCTGTCGGGAGCAGGTCGGGGTCAAACAGGTTTTTCGGAGTTTCTTTCTTGGCTTTGTGGGCATGGGTTTCTCTGGTTTCTAGGAAGTTGGTTAGTTCTAGCAGATTAGCTTGTTCGCAGGCTTCTCTGAGGGCTGTGTGGAATCCCCCCATGGATGTGGAGGGTAGTCTGTCATAGGCATTAGCCCATGTCTGGAGCATTAGGAGCATTTGAAGGAGGTCATTCATTGGTAGCGGGGCAGTTTTAAGACATGCCCCTAGGTCTAATCTTTGAAGATTCCAACTAGTACAGCTACTAAGCCAGCCCAAAAATAGGCGAGCATTTTTTTAATTTCTTGTAGGTCACTGTGGCTTTTTCCCATTTGTAAGATTCGGTATTTTAGTCTAGGGTAAGTTATTAAAAGGTAAGGACTTATACCCGAATCGCAGATTTCGTCTTCTCTCAGATTTCCATTAGGGTCACTCTTCTGTTACTCCAGCGGAGTCGAAAAATGTGCATTCAGTCACAACTGGTTGTGCCGTCTCACTTTCGGTAGGTTTGAAATACCGAATTTCACTACTAGGGTGAGTGATTAGGGTTGGATTTTCCCCGAAGAATCCTAGTTGGAAGGCCAGGTTTCTCGGGATGTATTCGTCAGCTGTCGCCCATTCGCTTAGCTCGTAGAGCAGTCGGCTGAATCCTAGTCCTGCTATGGTCATCGTATGTCCCATTGAGCCCTTTGAGCCGCAGGTCATTTCCTCTGCTATGTCGGGCAGTAGCTCGGATGTGAATTGGGTGGTGCCGATTGCGATTTCTCCTCCATGCTCTCCTGCTCTCATGTCGAGGCAGCAGATTCTGGGGTTAATCATGTTCATGGCTAGTCGTCTGCTTTCGATGTTATCGGTCGCTGTAATTAGGACATCGCAGTCGATGAAGGGTTTCATGCTCTCACCTTGGAAGTCTTCGACTCTCCTTTGGAGCTGCTCGCTGCTAGCTTTCATCCCGCTTGATTTGGGCCAGATGTTATTGAAGCGATTTCTCTGCGTCCAGGTGTCGTTGTCTATGATTGCGATGTCGGCATCCTTCCCGAATGCTCTCTTCAGGCAGCCAGCTAAGGCGCTTCCGAGGGAGCCTCCTCCTATGATGAGGTATTTTAGGTCGGGTCTGATGTTCTTGATGAAGTCCCAATCGGGTCGGTCTCTATTAGTAGCCATCTGTGTAATCTCCAAGGGTGGTCTGGTAAATGTCGTTAGCGATGGCAGCTCGCTCTATCTTGGCCATGTCGATGATTTCCCTCACTCGCGTTTCCTTATCTGAGCGGGTAGTTCCTTCGCCTACATAGCTTGCGATGTCTTGCTCTAAGTCCCACTTGTCTGTCTCCGTTGTGTAGCCATAGCCGTAGCTTGTGCCATAGGATGTGGCGGTCGTCGTCTTTTTGGCGGCGTAGGTGATCTTGGGCTTAGCCATTTGCTTGAGGGCTTCGGCTACCTTTTCGCCTGGCTCTTCGGCGTCGGATTCGAGGATGTCGACATCGGGGAAGTCGAAGTTGCGGAAGTGGACTACTTGGTAGGGGCTGTCAGCTTTGGCGTTATGGCAGCTTCCGAAGAAGAAGGGGATTCCTTCGTCGGTGAAGATTTCCCATGTATCCCAATCTGTCCCTGAGTAGAAGGTAGACATACTTCCGTGGGAGTGACCCCACCAGATAATCTTCTCGTCGGTAGCGTGGTCCAGCTCTCCTGTAACTTCTGCTACGGATAGCTCGTCCATGTCAGTGCTAGACCCTGTATTCGTCTGCTTTGGCCAGAAGATTCTGGAGATGACGGCTTCTCCCATCTCTTCGTCGAAGTGTCCGGCTCCTAGCCATGAGCATTCGCCCAATCCTTTGCTTTGGGCAGCTTTGGTGACAGCGTCAATTTCGGTGAGGATGCTAGTCGGGACGATTACGGCGAGTGATTCAGGTCCCGTCGTTCGTAAGGGCGCGATGGCAGCTGAAGATGTCGTGGAGTTTGAAGTTGCAGTTGTTTGTGTAGTCGTAGCCATAGGAATTTGCTAGGGATTGGAGTCGTTCTTTGATGGAATCGTCTGAAGGGTGTGAGTGGGAATGTTTCCATGTATCTCTTAGGGATATTCCCTTTGGGATTAGGAGAGATGACCAGTAACTGTAGGTCTCGTTGTCCCGTATCTCTGTCTCTATGTGTCCCTGTGGTAGGCCGTCTAGAGATCGGGCTATCTTCCATACCAGGTTATTTGGGATCCAATTTTGCCTAGCTCCAAGTGTGGCTAGATGCGGTTGGTGAGGCATGGACATGTAGGGTGGCTGAATTGGGTTGGTGATTCCGGTCATCAGGAGTTTCAGGAGCTTTATGGCGGGGTTTGTATCGGGGTTCGATATTTGTCTTGCTGCTGAGGATAGTAAGGGGATGCTGATTGGACGGGTTGCTGTTAGGTTCTGGTGGAGCCAGGACTCTAGTAGCTTTGTTCGTCTATCGTTATATCCATCAGGGGGGGAGTTGATAAATTCTTCGTATTCCTCTCCCATCTTGTTGATTGGGCTAGGGAAGTGGCGGTTGAGAGTGAGAACTCGATGGGATACTCGAGAGGAGCTTTCTACTTCTCTTCGTCTTTGAGAGTAGGAGTAAGCTGCTTGGAGTATGTCTGTGTTGGTTACGAATAGAAGTAGTAGGTCCCATAGCCAGCCTCCCGTGTCGGGGTTGAAGGATACTGGGGCTAGTCTTGAGCCATGTGGTGCGATATCAATCCTGCAGATTTCTGTCCCTCCCCATACTGAGGGTCCTGTCATTGGGGATAGGAAGTTGACTCTCTTTTCTAGTATGTCCAGGGTTTGGTATATCTCTAGCTCTTTACTAGGTGTTGGGTTTCCTCCGTAGCATATCTGACCTACTGAGTTGGTGTTAGGATGCCCAAAGCAGAGAGGGACACCTCTTCCTTCGGTGAAGAAGACATCAGCTCTTCCCCATGTTCTGATTCTTAAGCGCCCGCATAAGTGTCCCTTTGTGTCGTTGATTGCCTTTTTGAATTTTCCATAATGCCTGGTGGTCATCAGAGGGCGGAGTTTTTCCAGCATTCGTAGGGAGCTGAAGCTATCTATGTAGTTATCTCTGGGCCACCAGAGTTTGTAGTGGAGATAGGTCTCCTCTTTTTCCTCTTCATTGAGGACGACGATAGGTCTAATATCAGCCCCGTTTGTCCTTAGGTCTACTCTATTTATGTTAGACTTGATGGTGTTATTGGGGTGTCTTAGTTCCTGGTAGATATGGTCGTCGCCTTCTAGTCCATCTATAAAGGGGAAGTATTCATCCCATTCTCTTGTCGGAGATACTTTGGCTACGGTAGTTACGGAGCCACTACCTAGGCAATAGGGTAGTTGGTCGCGGAATTGATTGTAGTCTTCAGCGCTTAGGCAGTCAGGTCCATCGTTTCGTATGGTGTCTAGGACAGACTTGGGAATGAAGGTCAGTCCTTTCCTGATAGTCTCAGGTTTAATGTGGACTGGTGTCTGGCTCATCGGTGGCTGTTGTCGTGGTCGCATGGTGTGGGTGGGGAGATTATTAAGCTAGCAATGGAAGTGAGTTCCCAATAAAGGGGTGCCCCATTTCTGAGGCTACTAGCTATCTAGGCTCTCCCCGAGCCTTGCTTATTCAGCGGGGTCAGGCGACTTAGCAGCCACCTTTGAAACCGTGCGATACGGTAATCGTTTGTCCTGGTTGGACTGTCTCACCCGGTTGGATGGGAGCTGGTCCATTAGGAGTGTTCGCGAAGAAGGAAGCGTCCGATCGGTTATAGGAACCCCCGAGCATGCTAGTAATTTGATTTAGCGTTGGCGGGTTGTTCGGGTCGAAATGCTGGACGGCTTGCCCTTGAGTTGGTGACACAATGGTCACTGAAGACTGGTCGTTGTTCATGATTTACGGTTTTAAGGGTGGGTGGTAGGTTCCCCTTTTCGGAATGGGTGGTAGAGCGCGATGCTATGTGACCGGGATTCCGAAAAGAGGCGGTTGAGTGGGACGCAAGAGGGATAAGTGAAGGGGTTGCCATCGGAAGTGTCTTAGAGCTAGCTGAGAATCCCAAAGGATTCGGAGATGTCGTCACTACTACTTGGTCGTGCTTTCTTATCGAGTCTCAATTGCCCGTCGTCGCCCCGCACGACGGCCTTCTTAGTCTGTGTAATCTTCTCTATCGGCACTGCTTCATAGGTAACTGTTAGTCCCTGCCCCCTCCCCCGCCGCAGGCGGCAGAGATTCCAGCGAAGCGGATGAATCTCTGGGGTAGGGTCTGCGTTAGCAGATTGTCCCGAGGTGTAGACATAAAAAAGGGTGAGACACTCCCGAAGGAATGCCTCACCATGAGGGTTAGCAGTATGCCACTGCCAGTAAGAAGAGAGATATCCAGAGGAATTTCTCTACGCGTCTACAGTTTCTTCGGCTGGGGTTTGCCATTTAGCGACCTCCTTGTCGTCTAGTTTCCAGCCAGCAAAGGCTACATTGAAGTTTTCGGTGGTGCCGCCATTCTCGAAGGTGTAGCTTTCCCTTTTGCCTGTGATAGTCGCAGGCATACCGACGAAGGCGAAGTAGAAGTTGGAGAGACTACCCGGCTTGGCAGAAGGCTCATCAGTGCGATGAGAAGAGATTCCTGTAGGGAATAAATTCTCTGAAAGGCTCTCATTGAGAATCTTTTCGTAAGCATCTTCGTCGAGTCCGCCGGAAAGGAACTTCAAGAATGTTGTCCAGCGACCGAGGCATTTGTCGTTTACCCAAAACTTGTCGAAGATGAAGCATCCCTGAGAAGTTCCGGATTCGACCTTCCAGTGAACCTCAATTGCCCAAGTGCCTGTCGCGGCTCTAGAGCGTTCGATGGAGTGGAGAGTACAGGAGTGTGAGCCATCTTCGGGCAAGTCAAATGCGACAGCCTCTTTGATGCGCTCGAGAATTGATTTTGATTTAGACATTGTAATTTCTAATGGATTAGTGAATGAGAGAAGAGAGAAGGATTCCGCCCCCACTTGTTTGGGCGGAGTTAAGATGTTCTGGAAGGTGTCCAAGAGTGTGCTCAATGAAAGCTGTCTCAAACTCAGGCGTGTGGTATTCGTGACGATTAGGGCAGCGTGTCCTATGCTGTTCTAGTGGGTCGCGACTCGCGCAGCCGACGGCATGATGGCGTCCCTCGTCGATTACCCGAGGTGCTGTCCTCAGGCTAGAGTAGGTAGGCATGACTATCTCTTGGCGATGGATGCGGCGTCTCGTTTCTGTTCGTGCGTAGTCCTCATACATTTGAATGTCTGAGCCACAGTTACACCTGGTGAAGAGGTGGCAGTCGCATTCAAACACATCCTCGCCCTCTTTGATGGCGATTAGCTGGTCGAATGCTTCTTGCGGGCTGAAGTCCAAGCCGCGGATTCGCTTCTCCGTGTTGAAGAGGATGAAGACCCAAGTAAGTCGTTTCTGTTCTGACATTGTAATTTCTCCTAAAGGTTGAGGTTGCCCCCGACACCGCTGCCGGGGGCAGTAAGGTTTAGTTTGAGCAGGCAGGGCAACGGGAGTAGTCGTTTAAGTCCTCATACGGGAAGAGCTTGCCGCAGAGTTCGCAGCCCGCCGTCGTGAGGTCCGAAGCGTCGCAGAAGTGGCAGGCAGCTGGCTGGTGAGGCTCGTCGCATGAGTCGCAGGGTGACACTTCCTCCTCCTGCCAGGACGGTGGCTCGTTGAAGTGTGAGCAGTCAGGGCAACGGTACCAGTCATCGAACTCCTCTACCGGAAGGACTTCGCCGCAGGAGTCGCAGGTCGACACCTCCTTCTCGTCGCGATTGTCGAGAAACTCTTTAATCACATCCCCGTGACAACTCAGGGGGGCGCAGAAACAAACGAGAGACTTGCCTCTCAACTTTTCCAAATCCCTGAAGAATCTCTCATCCTGCTCGAAAAACCAGACCCTGTATTTCTCGATAACTTCTGCCCTGTTCCCGTCCCGACCAATCGAGAACGGGTTGCCCCACCGTGACGGACGACCAATGTAGACATGTTTGTCCTGTTCCATGACCGAAATGGTCCTCTTATTCACGACCACTGTTTCATTTGTTTTATCTTTCATAATCAACACCTCCTAGTGCTAATCAACGGCATCAATGAAATATCGATACCAACAGGGATTCTCCCGCCGTGACCCAAAGCCTGCGAATGAGGAACGAAACCGACGGAGTCGGCGACTTAGTGCCAGTTGGTTTGTGCGGTGGGTATGACTCATCCTCTGGATAGCCCTAGGCACGAAGAAGCCGCGACTCTCGCCGAGGGCCGCGGAGGTGAGACTCGTAGAACGCGATTCGGCCGCCAGGACGAATGTGGGCGTCGGCTTCTCGTAGCTCCTCCACCGCTCAAACCTTATCTGGCACTTTGTCGTTCGCAGGTCTCGCAGCGCGAGAGGTCAGGGCATAATGAATCCCTGTTGTGTGTGTGTATTAGTTAGCAATGAGATAGACAGGGGCAGGGACCGCGAAATACGACCGCCAGGTCGGAGGGCGTGGGCCTTCCCCACCCTCCCTATGCGCGGACGAGGAGGCGATTGCGCGACCGTCGCGTCAAGGGTTGGGTAGGGGAGAGAAGGGAATGCTGCAGATGAGATAGCGACTGGAGTTCGATGTTCCCTGCAGGTTGAGGGGGAGCCACTTTCCCAACCGCTGCTACTTGAGCCTCGCCGTCTGCCGCGAGGCACGCTATCGACTGATGGGGGGTGGGGTATGGGGGAAATGGGTCCCCCTCCCCCCAGGAACCGGGACTCCTAAACTGATATAGTGAGCCTCATATGGAGAATGCCCCACCCAGCAAGGCCGAATACAGGGATCGGCTCCTCAAAATGCTCAATATCCTGGAGGTAAAGCTTCCTTTGCCCTTCTCGGTTCGCCTTGTCATCAGGAAATTAGAAGAAGAACATGGATATTCCGACTTCAGGGAGACCCCAAAGCGGGGACGGTCCTTTATAATAGGGATCTGCACGGGCATGGAATCAGCCCAGGCAGAGGATACGCTAATGCATGAATACGCCCACTGCCTTAGCTGGTTCTCGACTCAGGAGGACCACGGCCCCGAATGGGGGGTGGCCTTCAGTCGGGTATATCGGGCGATAATCGACGAGTGAGGATATATGGAGACACTATCTATTCTAATTTTGTTCCTGCTAGGGTATGCTTTAGGGCGCTGCGACTCCAATGACGATACCCCAACCGATAAAGAGACTTTTTGACGACCCGATAGCACTTGGGGAGGCCCTCGGGTACAAGGGGGATGCATCTGGCCGAAAGGTCTTCGGAGATCTGCACCAAAAAATCATAGCGCATGCGCAGACTCAGCCTTGGACTTTCTGTCAGGTCCCTCGGGGCCATGCGAAGAGTACCCTCCTATCTGTAATACTACCTATATGGAAGCTTCTCCGAGATCCCGACCGCCGAGTCCTCGTCGCCTCGGCCACGCTGGACCTAGCCAAGAAGCTAATCGGGGAGATCCGAGACAGACTGAACGGGTCCCTCGAAATCAAGCCTGGTCTCTATGTCCCAGTCAGTGAGGTCTTCCCGCATTTGGCCCTCGACGCCAGCGACAAGAGAAGCCAGGGCCCCACGGCCAAACTCAACGTCATGGGCCGGACTGCTTCCGGTGGCCGTGAGCCCTCCATCTTCGCTGGCGCAGTGACCAGTAACCTAGCGGGAAACCACCCCACAGACGCCCACTTCGACGACCTCTGTAACGAGCAGAATTCCAGGACTTATGGGCAGAGACAAAAAGTTATTGAATTTGTCCAACAAGCGGTCCCCCTGATGCGCTATCCTGATAGCCCGATAACGGTCATCGGGACGCCTTGGGCCTTCGGGGATATCCTCGACTACCTCAGGCATCACGACGGTTGGGCAGGGATGAGCCACGGAGTCTGGGACGGAACAAATCCGAACACAGGGGATGATGACGGGGAAGGACCAGGTCCCGACGGAAGGTGGCCTCTCTGCCCTACCTTCTTGTCAGCAGAGGAGATAGTAGGGATTCAGCGAGACGTGTCGAAGGTCTTCTTTGCCGCCCAATATCTCTGCGACCCAATCCCCTCGGAGGAGGCCCTATTCGACACCTACCTGACTTCCGAGGCGAGCGACAGAGACATGAAGCTCCCCGGCGACGACAGGCTAAGGGAGATTCTCCTCTTCGACCCAGTCCATCGACTCGAGGGCGACAGGTCTGGCAAGCAGAGCGTGAATGGCCTCCTCATGGTCGCGCCAATTCCGGCCAAGGAGCTAGGCCTAGTGGGATTCGAGCCAGATAGAAACATCTTCGTACCTACCGGCGCCTGGGAGGTGCACGGTGGGACTGACGAAGCTGTCTGCTTCATCGAGGATCTCGCTCAGCGTCGGCCAACTATGGCGTCGCTCTGGATAGAGAAGAAGGCAGCGCAGGAGACATTGGCCCCATGGCTTGAGGAACGCGGGCGGATGCGTGGGGTTAGGATTAGATCTCAGTCCATCTCCTCCACCGCTCTCAGCAATAGGCTAATGGGTCTAGTGACGGCGATGAGGAAGGGACTGATCAGATTTCCGGGAGAATTTGAGGGAAAAGAACTTCTTTTTAGGCGACTTCACGAATTTCCCCTGTCAGATTCGGACGATTTACTTGCAGCATTCGCATTATTGTCGACAATGCTCGAGCGGAGGGGATCCCTGCCCGGACTAGAGGCCCCCGCTCCCATTACAGACTACGGGACCACAATCTGGAAATAATTAATGAGCTCAAGACACTACCCTCAATCTCACTACGATCGGTACGAAGTACATAGCAAGGACGTTAGAACCAATCGTAGACAGTATCCAACTAAGATCTACGCTAACGATGATACCTGCAAGATCCAGCGCTATACTTACTTAGGCTGGGGGGGATACGGAGGGACCGCGATCATCGATACTGCGGGATATGACTATGTCCGGTTCTATGGCTACTCGTCATACAATCGATATTTCTCTGCATTCGTCACAGATCCCGACAACGAGATAGGCTCCACCGATGCCTATTACCGACTGGGAGGACCCGGAATTGAGCATGACCGCGCCTATGGTCCAGGCGGCCATACTAGCTACTCTCACTCCGACGAGGATATGTTTGTGCCAGTAAGAGTAACGAAGATAGTCCAGCCTACAGCTAACTCTTCTGCAATTGGCACAAAGAATGGGAACCACGACCATATGCTCATCCTCAAGCGATGCACCATTAATGAGTTCATCAATAATTTCTGCCAGGATGTTCCCATTAAGATTTATGATTCTGCGGATGGCAAAGCTGTTTTCGTCGTAGACCCCGATAGAAGCACAGGGTATGCTAACGTCTTCACTCACGTACCGGGATATGGAGGCGATTTCGGTAACACCTACACAGCTGAATCGTCTGTGGGACTCAGCAACCGAGAGGGGCAGAATAGAGACGGCTTTACGACGGGAGCAGTCGTAACACTAGCCGGAACAGGTTTACCCGACGGAATTACCGCAGGGACCGAGTATTACTACAACCGACTCACCAATAGCAGGGGCTCTCTTTCCGCAACTCAAGCAGACGTCGACAGCGAAGTTATCCTCGATATTGCTGACGAGGGCAGCGGCTCAGACTGGACGATGAGCGTAGTAGCCAATAAGGGACGCAATAACTATGGCGGGAACTCTTTCTGCGCCGCCCCGGCGTTTCACATGAGCTACTTCAAGAGTGGCACTCTTTGGCCAGCTAACGGGTATGGAGGCGTACACGGAGGGTTAGAGGATACGCCCTACGCTCCTGCTGTTACTTTAGGCGCTATCGTCAGCACAACCAATAATACGCTAACAGTAGCGGACCACAAATTCACCGTAGGCTCCAGGGTTCAGGTATCCGTCTCAGGAGGCGGAGCAATTCCTACGGGCCTAGCTGCCTCTACGAACTACTATATCGATCCAGTAGATAAGGATACGATCAAATTCTGCGCATCGAAAGAGCACTGCACAACTTCTGGATATTCCAGCAACAACAGCGCTACCCACACCCACATTAGTCTCTCTTCTCAGGGTTCGGGAACTCTCACCCTTACGTCCGTTCAGGCTAATATTAGAGTCGGGTGGAACGGAGGCAACGTCAATATGAGGTCCGTAGGACACTCAGCCTTCAAGACGAATACATACGGAGAGGTAAGAGGTTACCCACATTGGGTGGAAGAGGAGGGGGTGACAGGACTAAGCACCTATGCTTTAGGCAAGTCAGACCTAAAGGTAACTTCGAGTTATCCTAAGATGACGGATCTCTATGACGGGGGCGATCACCAGCTCGAGTCGCGCTCCGTCTCTGGATACATAGCCAACTCTTATGACGACGACATACTCTATACCGGCGACTACGACACAGCTAATTCGCTAGCCCCATACGGAATTACTACTGGATACGTAGATTCTCACAACGGTAGCCCTACTTCTCCCACCTACTCCAATTTCTCGGGCTACGTAGTGGATCCACCTAAAAGTATGAGGGTCTCTCTATCGGGTGTAGACGATAACTACACCTATACATGGCATCTTATTGTCGAGATGCACAAAAGAGGCTCACGAGGAGAGGCTAGACCATTCATTGATCATAACAAAGGCGCCTAGGAGATAACAATGCCAATTCCAGCTGTACCAGTCACCCAACTCGATTCCGACGATGTCTTCGGCCAGAGAACTCTTGACCCCGAGGACGCCGGGGCAGAAGCCGATGGCACAGAGAGCAATTATGTCGACGGGTCCAATAACACATACGATGTCCTGAAGTTCACACTTGGCTCTGGGGAATCATCTATCTACTTTAAGACCTATCGATATAGACGCATCGTGGTCGTAGCCGCAGGTGCCGTCCAGTTCGACGTCCCCAACGACGATTACACTGCTACCAGGAAGCTTGATGCCACAGGAGTTGCAATGGAACCTTCCGCAACCAAAGCAGGCATCCTTCATGGAGTGGCCATTCCTCATATGATGCGAGTCACAGACACTAGCTCCAGCTCCAATGTAGTAGTCCTGTATGGATTCAAATAATGGCCAGCTACAGCGGTGGCCCCAGATCTCAGCCAGCTTCTGAGAAGATCTACCAAATTAAGGAAGAGGCCGTAAACGAGCTCGCTTCCCTGGTCCAGGATTCCTTTGGAAAGCTAGACGCGGTCTACTCTGCTACCAGCAAGGAGATCTCGGATCTCTACGCTTGCCGAGACATTGAGAATAGGAATCGCTGGATTGACGAAATCCCTGAGGGAGGGATCTCGATTAACGACGTCCCCCATCCGACTAGAGTCTCGGAATGGCATCCGCCTGAGACTACGGCCAACTTATTTCTCTCTCGTCTCAGGACTATCATTACGGCACTCGTCCCAGGCAGTCCGACTCTGGAGGTCAAGTCCAGAACTCCAGGTGCGACCTACGCAGCCGAGCACCAGAATGAGCTGACAGAGTGGGTCACAGATCACGGCGGCCTAGAGAAGGCGATGCGACGGGCGGCCTTCCTTGGGATGGTCTCTCCCTACTTTGGCCTCAAGTTTATCCCCAAGCCAGACGAAAAGGAGCTAGTTGACCGAGCAGAGTTCGAGGCTCTCGAGCCAACTCAGTGCGGCTATGAGCCCTTCCATCGACGCTTCCACTATCACCACTACGAGAGAGATTTCGGGACTCTCCCTAAATCCTGGCAGAAGTCTCAGGCCCTCAAGGACGCCGACCCCAATGATTGGGACCACGTCGCGGTGACCGAGGTCTACCATCCAGGATTCCTCTATGGCGGAGCCGAAGGCCCCTGCCCTATGAGTATCTTCGTCGATGTAGCTAGCAAGAAGACTCGCAGTAGACGGAAGAGAATGGCTCTCGGCAATTATGTCGGGACCGAGACTCTCCCTATCTGCCCTCTAGTCATCCGCTCATTCTTGGATGCGCCGCCTAACGAGGACGTCGCCCCAGCTGAGTGCCTCTCTTGGATTCCCCTCATGCGAATGATCATCGGAGTCCTCGGTCAGATTGACAGAGAGATTCAGACAATCAATAACATTAACCTCTACGATAAGCAGGCCATCCGTCAGGAGGTCATCAGGCAAATCGTAGAATCGCCTCGCGGCTCTCGTCTCTTCGTAGGCGTGGACGTTGACGATGCGCAGCGGGGGGTCAATGCGACTCTTCGCCCTGTCGAGATGAATGCGACTCTCGACCAATACCTCTCGGCCCTTAATACTTATATCGCCCTTTTCGATGACGTCACGGGAGTCTCCGCTATGGAGAGAGGGACACCCCTCAATCCTGAGAAGAGTGCGACCGAGGCAGCCGCCATCACGCAGAATGCGTCTAGGCGGAATAAGGATAGGCTCGAAGTTATCTCCGACGCCTGGGGAGAGATTGCTAGGGTCCATCATAAGTGGCAGCGCAAGCTCTATGGCAAGAAGGCTGAGATCCCTCTCGCCTCAGGTCTTACTCGAGTCATCGATATCCCAGACCCACGCGTCTGCAGCTATTCATTCCGAGTGGACCCAGTAGACCTGGAGCATATCAGCCGTAAGGGAGAGATTGAGTCACTCCTCACTTTCCTCCAGCAGGCCACTCAGACGGTCGCTAACTTCCGAGGCTCCATTCCCAAGGTCATCCGCGAGATTCTTCGTCGGACTGGCAAGGCGATGGGCATTACGGATATCGACCTACTTCTCGAAGCCCCAGCTGTCGAGCAGGGCCCCGAGGACAGAATCATTAGGTACCTTCTCACAGGAGATCCTATTCCAGTCAGCCCTGGTGACGATCACGAACTCTACGTTTCTTACTATCAGAATCTAATACTCCAGGGGACAGAGAATGGGTTCATGCCTGCTGAGGCGGGTGTCGGGATTGGCGCCGCACTGCAGGGGCATCAGATGGAGACACAGAAGGCAGCTATGGAGCAGCAAGCCAAGCTAGCTGCAGGAACACAGGCCGCTGGCCCAGGAATGGGAGCCATGGCTGACGAAGGAATTGCAGCTCCCGCGCTTCGCGGAGGCCAAGTTCCGCTACTAGGACCACGGGGGGGAGTCTAATGCCTAATTATGATTTCGCCTGCAAGGAGTGTGAAGGATCCTCTGAGTTCTTCTTCACCATGTCTTCCGTCCCAAGAGAGATTGTCTGCGCATGCGGATCGACCATGACGCAAGTCATCAGCGCTAAGAGCGTATCAGGGAAGGTCCCTCCGGGGTGGTCAGATGGCAAGGAGGTTTTCCATCTGCACCCAAGGGATCCAGACAGACATGTCACATCAGAAAAGCAAATGAGGGAAGTCTACGATAAAGCAGGCATCTCCATGGATACAGGCGAAGTACGCGACGAGAAGAAGTTCGAGGCGCGGAAGGCTGCTATCCTAAATTCCCCAGGCAAGCGAGCTCATCAGGGCGTCGTCGATAAGGCGACAAAGAGCAAGTCTGGGCAAGGCAGAGTCAAGACCGATTTCCGGAAAACTTGAACGATGTCCCCAGGAGAAGAAAATGACTGAAGAACAAGAAACTACAGAGACACCCGAAGCCACCCAGGATACTGCGCCCTCTACGGAGGTAAACCTAGATCTTGACGCTGAAGCGGCGACTGCGGCCACAGGAAAGGAAGAGGTGAACTTTAATCGCCTCGAGGACATTCAGGATCCCGCTTTGCGGGAAGCTGTTCGCTCCTACGTTTCCCGGTCCGTCAATGATGCCAAGTCAACGTGGGATAACAAGGCCGCAAAAGATGCGGCATCATCTAAACCTACCTCCAAAGGCGGACTATCACGCGACGAGGTGAGTCGGATGTTCGAAGCTCGGGACGCAGAAATGCGAATGAAGTATGAGGCAACTTCACGCCTCAAGAATATCTTCACGGATCTGAATATCGACGAGGGCGGCACTCAGCATCAGCAGGTAATCGAGTATTACTCTGCCGAGAAAGAGGCTGGCCGAATCGATGGGACGACCCTCTTGAGTGAAGCTGGAATCAGGAGTCTCATTCATGCCTCTGGCGCTCTCCTCCCGGATGCCCAAGGACCATCATCTGGCGTAAGTCAGATAAAGGAGGGCATGACTGCCTTCGATGTTCCCGAAGTTCCGGATGAGATCCAGTTAGGCGGTGAGGCCCCGACTGCAGAGTCAGCGAATGATCCGAGTCGCATCGCTCGCAGCAAGATGCGCGAGCTTATGGGGGATAACTCTTAGGAGAGTTAAATAATGGCTACACCTAGCTACAGCTACGATATCGATACCCTCGTATCGACTACTCTAGACGCCTATTCAGGCGACCCAATTAACCTCGTCACTCAATCTGGCGAGAAATTCTTAAACCGGCTGAAGGATAAGGGCCGAATCTTCTTCATCAAAGATTG
>Ga0098044_1000124_pt1 | contig 41375 bp, 31 predicted proteins | sample 10_taG_FD_75053 | JGI IMG/M metagenome (GOLD analysis project Ga0098044, IMG submission 75053) | Marine viral communities from the Subarctic Pacific Ocean - 10_ETSP_OMZ_AT15264 metaG | ecosystem: Environmental > Aquatic > Marine > Oceanic | place: Pacific Ocean | collected 2015-01-16 | reverse complement strand
TCGACTGGATGCAGGCGTTGAATGGTCCGGGTTTCGTGCCGCTCCTCATCGTCGGCTCTTATCTCGGCACCATCAGCCACACATTGACGACGCTTGATGTCATGCGTCGTAACGACCTTGCGCCCCGCGCCATCATCGTCAGCGAGTCTCTGTCAAATCCGGTGCCATTGGCAGAGACGGTCGAAGTCATGTCACGCTTCACCGGCGCGACACCGATTGTTTCGGTGCCGCGCGATGGTGAAGCCGATATTGCGGGATTGTTCGATTAGCCCTTGGGGCCGAAGAGCCACCAGAGGATAAGACCGAGTACCGGCAGGAACAGCACGACGACGATCCAGATGGCTTTCCAGATGGGCTCGGCTGAACTCTGCACGATCTTGATGATCGCATAGATGTCCAACACGAGAATGATCACTCCCAGAATTCCGTTGTATCCGTGGCCAAGCATCATTCGACTATTCCTTTGCAGGTTGAAGATAAGACATATCAGACATCAGCATAGCTTCAGGCGGGCTGATTGTATCGGCTGTTGAACTCATCGTCGCTCATCACAAGGAACATGATGAACTCGATAAAGGCGATGATCGCCGGGATGAAGGTCCAGCAGAAAAGCAGATAGAGAAAACCGAGGCCAATATTGCCGAGGTAGAAGCGATGTGCGCCAAATCCGCCAAGGAAGAAGGCAAGCAGGGCGGCGGCGATCCGGTTCTTGCCGCCAGCGCCAGCCCGATAGGCCTGTCTCACGCCGCATTTGGGGCAGATTTCAGCACGCGCATCAATCGACTGGCCGCAGGCATGACAGTATTTCTGAGGGGGCATAGGGCTGGCGGTCGTCTCGGACAAGACATTCTCCCGGTCTGATGTTTGAGTCGCATCATACCGTGATTTGCCGCCGATGTCCGCCCTCGGACTGTCCCTAAATCAGACGAGGCGTTGAGATGCCTTCGTGTTCCAGCAGCCATTTCTTGGTCGGCAATCCGCCGCCGAAGCCTGTCAGCGTCCCGTTGCTGCCGATTACGCGATGGCACGGCACGATGATCGGAATGGGGTTCTTGCCATTGGCCAGTCCCACGGCGCGCACGCCTTTCGGGTTATCGATGGCGCGGGCGATATCGCCATAGGAGCGTGTTTCACCGAAGGGAATTTTATAAAGCGCCTGCCACACACGCTGCTGAAAATCCGTACCCGAGAGCGCAAGCGTCAGGTCGGAAAAATCCTTTCGCTTGCCTTTGAAATATTCCTCAAGCGCCGCCACGGCCTGTGTCAGATGTTTCTGCGCCGCTTCGGTACCTTTCGTCTTCGCAAAATTTCGCTTTGTCTCGGTGGGAAAAACAACGGCGACGAGACCTTCGTCGCTGGCAGCAATCTGCAAAATACCGATGGGTGTTTTGAGATGCGTCACAGCCAACTCGCGTGATTTTTCTTTTGTCATTTCCCTCATCCTCATTCCGCCGCCATGGCCTGAGACATTTCGCCGGGCTCCATCCACAGGAGCAGCGCCGCATAGCCTCGCCAGGGCCGCCAGCTTTCGGCCATGGCCTCCAGCGCCTTTGTCGAAATCATCGATCCACCGCCACTCACGGCCTTGCGCAATCCGAGATCGGCGGCGGGAAAGGCGTCGGGCTCGCCCACGGCGCGTAGAGCCATATAATGAGCCGTCCACGGACCAATGCCGGATACGGCACAGAACTCTGTAATCTTTTCCTCAAGGCTCGAACCTGCAGAGAAGTCAATGGCGCCTTCATCCGCTGCCCGCGCAAAGGCGTGGAGCGTCCTGATCCTTCCGCCGGTTAGTCCCAGCCCGTCGAGTTTTGCTTTGTGCAATGCCGAAGCTGTCGGGAAGTAATGGGTGATCGCGCCGTCGGGCGTTGCGAGCGGCTCGCCACAACGCGCCACCACGCGGCCCGCCAGCGTCGTTGCGCCCTTTACTGAAACCTGCTGCCCGATGATCGCGCGCACGCCGAGTTCGAATCCGTCAAAGGCACCGGGCACGCGAATCCCTCCAAGCTTCTTGAGACGCGGCCCGAGCACCGGGTCCTTGCCAAGGGTTGCCGCAATGACCGCAGGGTCTGCATCGAGATCGAAGATGCGTCTTACGCGTGTTGCGATCTGTCGGATCGGCGCAGAGCTCCTGCCCGGCATAATTTTGTCGATGCGGATGGCAACGTCGAGCGTATTGTCCTTCTTGCCAGGAACGACGGTTATCACGCCGCTTGCGCCTTCGAGCTGGAAGCTTCGCCGATAGCTCGTCTGGGTGATTTCTTCCACCCCTGGCATTGCCCGTATTTTGAGGTAGGCGAGAAGACGTTCCCAATCGAAAGGAGGACGAAACCCCAGTCTGAGATGGATCGCGTCTTTCGTTGATGCGCGCGCAGCCCCGCGTCGAAGCTCGGTTGGTGCAACGCCATAGCTTGCCTTCACAGCGTCGTTGAAACGTCTGAGGCTCTGGTAGCCTGCCGCATAGGCGATGTCGGCCATTGCCAGATCCGTTTCGCTGATAAGTTGTTTGGCAGAGAGTAAACGTCGATTGGCCGCCACCACCTGTGGCGTTGCGCCGACATGGGTGAGGAAAAGTCTCCGTAACTGTCGCTCGCCAATGCCGACGCGTTCCGCCAGCGCCTCCACCGAGCCATGATCGAGCGCCCCGTCATCGATCAGCCGCATCGCGCGCGTCACACTGGCTGCGGTGCCCGTCCAGGCGGGTGTGCCCGGTGCAGTCTCAGGACGACAGCGCAGGCAGGAGCGATAGCCCCTGGCTTCGGCTGACGCAGCGCTCGCCACGAAAATGCAGTTTTCCTTGCGCGGCACACGGGCTGGGCAGATGGGCCTGCAATAGATGCCTGTCGACGTCACGCAGACAAACACGCGTCCGTCGAAGCGAACGTCCTTCGCCTGAAAGGCGCGATAGCATTGATCTGTGTCGAGCGGCGTCATCATGGAAAGAAGTCTAGCGTGCCGCTTGACGCAGGGCTCGCCAAAAACGGACATGTCCATGGGCGGAATAGGGCCGAAATCGACAGCGTGAAAGGCCGGTTCGCCTTGCTTATGGGCCTGTCGCTGCTAGGCTTTCTCCCAAAGGTGAGCGGCCCCTGGGGAGAGGCCGATAATCACCGGCAAAATTGAGGATTTGAGGGAGGAGACCCATATGACCGATCAGGTCGGCGCCATGCGCGCCAACCCCGGTGCCGTTGCGCCATCTGCGGAATTTACCGTGGCCTATCGCAACTACGCGCTTTTCATCTTGATGATGGCCTATACGGCAAATTTTGTGGATCGGCAGATCCTGTCGATCCTCCTGCAGCCGATCAAGCTTGAGCTGCATCTGTCGGACACGCAGCTCGGCTTCCTCTCGGGTCTCACCTTTGCGCTCTTCTATGCGACGCTCGGCATCCCCATCGCCATGTGGGCCGACCGTTCCAGCCGTCGCAACATCGTCTCGCTTGCACTGACGATCTTCTCCGGTATGACGGTTGTCTGTGGTTATGTCACGAGCTTCACCCAGCTTGCTTTCGCGCGTATCGGCGTCGGCGTCGGCGAGGCGGGGTCCAGTCCGCCCTCGCACTCCATGATTGCCGACATGTTCCCGCCCGAAAAGCGCGCCTCCGCCATGGGTATCTATTCCATGGGCATCAATCTCGGCATTCTTGTCGGCTTCCTCGTCGGCGGCTGGGTCAGCCAATGGTATGGCTGGCGTGCTGCCTTCTTCATCGTCGGCGCACCCGGTCTCATCATTGCAGCCCTCGTGCGCTTCACATTGAAGGAACCAGCTCGCGGTCATGCCGATGGCTTGACGGCGCAAGGGTCAGCCGATGCGCCCAAGGTGCGCGAAGTCTTCAAGCTTCTCTGGTCGCAAAAGTCATTTCGCCATTTGTCCTTTGGCTCGGCGCTCGTCGCACTGAATGGCTATGCGGCGGTGAACTGGCTTCCCGCCTTCCTCATGCGCTCCTTTGATATGTCGCCGGGTGCCATCGGTACCTGGCTTGCATTCATTATCGGCATCGCGGGCGGTGTAGGCACGTTTCTCACAGGCTATTTCGCCGACAGGCTGGGCAAGCGCGATGTGCGCTGGAATTTCTGGATCATCGCCATCCTGATGGTTCTGTCCTTTCCGGTCTCCGTCGCTATGTATCTGTCGGGCAACGAGACACACGCGCTTCTTCTCTTCATTTTCCCGGCCTTCGCGGGCACCTGTTATATCGCGCCCTGTCTTGCCATGACGCAGGCTGTGGTCACGGTGCGCATGCGCGCCCAGGCCTCGGCCATCCTGTTTCTCATCCTGAACATGATCGGCATGGGCCTTGGCCCGCAGCTCGCGGGTATTTTCAGCGATGCGTTGGAACCGACCTATGGTCAGGAATCCCTGCGCTACTCGCTGCTGATCATCTCGGTGGTCTCCATCTGGGCGGCCATTCACTTTGTCGTCGGCGCGCGCACGCTTCAGGCCGACATCGAACGCGCTCGACAGCACGGCCTGAAATAAGATCAAAACGATCAAGAGGTGGTCTCCGCATTGCTTGCGGGGCCACCTTTTGTTTGCCCCTTTGAGGTCTGAGGGCTTATTCGCCGCATCCACAGGACAAATAGCGACATTGTCGCCTATGGCGCCGATGGCCAATTGTGCCGGGAGGAAATTCTTTCGGGAGCAAGCCTATGTCCGAGCCAGCCGCGCCTTTGACGAACGAGCCGGAAATCGAGCTTCTGGTGCGTCGCTTCTACAGCCGCATTCGTGCAGACGAGACGCTTGGGCCCATTTTCGAGCAGGCGATCGGCGATGACTGGGAGCCTCATCTGCAGAAGATGTTTGCCTTCTGGTCCTCCGTGATGCTGATGACGGGCCGCTATAAGGGTCAGCCCATGGTTGCCCATATGCGTTTGAAGTCGGTCGAGCCCGAACATTTCGATCGTTGGCTCGCGCTCTTCCGCGAAACGGCTGAAGACATTTGTGATGCCGAGACCGCGGCGGCCTTCCTGCAACGCGCCGAGCGCATCGCCAACAGCCTCAAGCTCGGCATGTTCTTCAATCCCGCGACCGCCGAAATACGCAAGAACCTCTGATCACTTCTTCACAAACAAAAACCCCCGCCAGTTTCCTGGCGGGGGTAGTTGCCTGATAAGTCTTGCGAGGAACAGATCAGAAGGCGAACTGCGTACGCAGCGCGACAATGTCGACGTTGCCATTCGTCGTCACGGCACCGGCGTTGCCGATACCGGCCGTTTCCTGGCCGTGGATGTAGTTCAGCATGAAGCGGATGTTGTTGTTCGGATACCAGTTCAGACCGACCGTGGTCAGCTTTTCTTGGCCGCCGTCAACGCCCGCGCTGAGGTCACGAAGATCGCTGTCGCCATAACGGGCCGCGATTTCCCAGGCGCCGAAGCCGCCCTGGCCAACCGGGTTCGCCGGCTTGATGCCGCCGAAGGAGGCGCTGCCGCCCTTGTACTTGTAGGATTCACCCGTCAGCACATAGGAAGCCTGAGCGTACCAGCTGTCGAGGCTGACATCACCGCCGATGGAGCGGGACATGTCGTACTTGTAGTATTCACCCTGCACACGGAACGGACCAGTGGCGAACGCAACTTCAGGACCATAGTATTTGGCGCTTTCGACGTTCTTGATCGTGCCGGTGTTGATGTACTTGATGTTGTCGACGCGGATACCCGGACGATCGCCAAGGCTCAGCTGGCTGTTGATAACGTGCGTGGCATAGGTGCCCGAAACGCCGAGGTGCAGGACCGAATTTTCGAAGGGGTGCAGAGCAACGGCGAAACGACCGGCAAAGCTGTCAGCTTCGGCAGCGGCAGTAGCGTCTGTACCAACCGGGCTCTTCATGTAGTAGAGCATGGCGAAGATGCCGTCGTTCGCATAGGTCGCACCAACGCCGGCGCGGCCGTCGTCTGAACCAAGGCTGATCATCATGTTGGCCGCAGCAGCGCGTTCGATGAACGTGATGTCGTTCGAGCTGGTCGCATAATCAAGTGTCTGCGGGATGATGAGGGCACCGATCTGGAGGCTCAGGTCCTTGAAGCCGTTGTAGGCCACGAAGGCTTCCTTCAGATTACCTGCGCCGTCTTTACCGCTGCCACCGAACTGGAAGGCAACGCCATATTTCCAGTCATGCATGATCTTGCCGTAGACGCCGAATTCGGCACGACGGAAGTTTGCACCGTTGTTGTACTGCTGCAGGCCCTTGTCCGTGCTGGCAGTGGCGACGTCGAAATGCGCACGACCCGTGAACTCAGCCGTGAAGCTGCCGTCGTTCGCGACGATGGCGGGATGACCCTTCAGCGTGACGTGAGCGTCGGAAGCAGGTGCCGCCGACTTCAGGTTGTTGATGTCGCTGGCGGTCTGGATCTGGAGATCGTTCAGCTTCTGCTGCAGCATTTCCATCTGCGTCTTCAGCGTATTGATCTCGTTCTGTGTGGCCGCTGCCGAGCCCGCGAAAGCCGGACCTGCAAGCACAGCCGCGGCACCAAGAGCGGTGCTAGCGAGCAGAATTTTTCTCAACGTCATGCGACGTCTCCATTTTAAAAAGTGGTTCCTGTGCAGGATTGCGAGCCGCGAGCCGTACCCACGAACGCCCCCTGGGGAGCGAAGTAACAGAGCTAAATGACGGTTCGACTGAACTTCTGTGACAGACAGATGACGCTGCCAGCCTGTTGCCGAAATGCAGCAGTTGCCTCCGTGTTGGGCACAAATGTCAGGATTTCCGAGGATACAGATACACTTAAGCCACCCGCTGATTTCTCGCGGATGGCTTTGCGATACACTTCTGGTTCAGGGCGTGGCGGAAGACCGCACCAGAAATCCCTTGTATTCTCTTGCCTATTTCGGCGTCAGCGGCCCGGTGAACGTGGCCATGTCAAAATAGTCACGCCAGACCTTTATCTTGCCGTTCTCGATTTCAAAGACGCCGCAACAGGGCAGGTCGATATGTGTGCCTGCCACATTGATGTGATCGACCCGCTCGGCGATCACCACGTCGCTATTTGAGACAAGCGTCAGCACGTCCCAGTTTGTCGATGTCCAGTTGGCCAGAAAGGCGCCAATGAATCCCTTGAGGTTTGCCGCGCCCTTGACCGGTTCGATTGGCATATTGTGATAGACGCCATCTGCGGTGAAGAAATCGACCAGCTCGTCTACATCCAGTCGTGACCAGGCCTCGATAAAGTTACGAATGAGTTTTTCATTGTCCGGCATGTCCACGTCTCCTTTTTCCTTGTTCAATTTCTACCATGAAAGCCTCGATGTACAGGTTCCGCTTCGAGACATTCCGCCTGCGTCATTTTGCGATGCACAATTGAAGTCATTCAAAACTACATGCGACCTTTTCTATCAAAGCGATGAGAAACAGCTTCCATACAAGATGCCGCACTTACAATTCCCTCAATTGGGATTACGTCATAGGGGTGTTGAGTCACAGGATGCATCGAGGCCGAAAGGCTCAACAATGTTGGACGTCATTGCCGCATCCCGAATGTTCAGCGGTCTTTCGTGCCGCTGCATTTTGCCCGGTCGAGTGAAAGGAATTGAGCTATGACCAAGTTGAATTTGAGGGTCGTGTCAGCGCTAACCCTGTCGGCGATATTGGGGTTGGGTCCGCTTGGCGTCATTGCCGCGCAGGCCGAAGAGGCGCAAAGCCAGGCAGAAACGCAGACCGAGGCCCAGACGGTCTATGGTTGGCAATTGATGACACCCGCCGAACGTCAGGAGATGCGCATGCAGATGCGCAGCGCCAGGACGCAGGAAGAACGCGATCAGATCCGCGCCGAAAATCATGCCAAGATGGAGGAACGGGCCAGGGAGCAGGGCGTCAAACTTCCCGATGTCCCCATGGGTCCCGGCATGGGACAAGGAATGGGCCGGGGGATGGGCCAAGGCATGGGTGGTGGCATGGGCCAGGGAATGGGCGGTGGTAACCGCTGATCCCTCTTCTATGTTGAACCTGAAGGGCGGCGAGCTGTTGCCGCCCTTTGTTTGCCTGCATCACGCCTCGACTATCTCTCTGGTTGTTGCCGGATCGATCAGGCTTCCGGCTTGCGCAGAATAAAAACGGCAAAGGGATAGAGCGGCACCCCGAACTGTTTCCTGAAAATGACTTCTGCACCTGCCTGTTCCAGCGCGGGCAGCACCGTTACCGCCCTGCATCCCATTGAGATACCTGGAAAGCGCCAGATCACATCTTCGAGCCGCTCTGCCAGCCAATGCATGATCGGGTTTCGCGGCGATGCGGAATGTGCGACCCCCATCAGGCCACCGGGTTTCAACACGCGATAAAGCTCCATTGCGCCTTTCGCCGGATCGACAAGCGGACAGATACTGTAGGTCGACAGCACCGTGTCGAATTCATCATCGGCGAAGGGCAGGGCCAGCATGTCGCCCGTGACGAATGAAATCTGATGGTTGAGATTGGAGCGCCGTGCCTTGTCGCGTGCCACGTCGAGCATGTCATCGCTGAAGTCGAAGAGCGTCACATGGCCCGTGGGGCCTGCCTTGCGGGCGGCCGCAAGTCCCGTGCTTCCCGTGCCTGTGCCCGCATCCAGCACTTTGTCGCCTGCAAAGATGGTCTTCTCGACCACCATCCGCCGACCTCGCGCGTCGTTGGCGAAGGTCAGCAGTCCATGCTGCAGGTCATAGCGACGGGCGAGCCTCGTATAGACCCCTCTGAGTTTTTCGGGCGCAACAGCCAGACGCATCTTGTCGTCTCCTCACTGACCCAGCTTACCCCGTTTGACGTCATGAGCCGAACGGCAGTCCGATTGACTTGCTGGGACTGTTCCTTAGCCTGTCAGGACATCGGGAGGAATTGACATGCCACATATGTCGCGCAGCGCTGTCCTGACCGGCTATGCCGCCCTGGCATCCTCTGTCGGACTGGACCCCCATCGCATGGTTCGCGAGGCCGGTCTGCCGCTGACCTGTCTCACCGACCCAGACCTCAAGGTTTCCTCCGCCGCCGTCGCCCGCCTGCTGGAAGCCTCGGCCGCCCGCGCTGATGTCCCGGACTTCGGTCTCCGCCTCGGCATGCCGCGCGAGATATCGATCCTCGGCGCCCTCGGGCTTGTCGCTCGCGAACAGTCCACCGTCCGCCGCGTCATGGAAGCCATTGCCGATAATAGCTGGGCACAGGTCGAAGGTATTCGTATCGAACTGGAAGACGCCGATGATCTCGTCATCGTCAAGCCGACCGTGACGGTCAAGGGTATCGGCTATTCCCGTCAGGTCGCGGAAATGATGATGGCGGTCCTCACCCGTTTCATCGCCCGTTATCAACCCCGCGGCTGGCAACCGGAGATGGTCATGGCCATGCATCGCCTGCCAAAGCGCGGTGACGGGGGAACCTCCGCACAGGCCACCAGCTACCTGAAGGCCTTCGGTCGCATGCCGCTTTTCGATCAGCCCTTCAATGCGGTGGTCGTGCAGAAGGCCGATATGGAGAGGCCTGTCCCCGGTGCCGATCCTACAACGGCCGACCAACTGGCTGCCTATCTCAAGCATGTCGTTGGCGAGCGTCGTGAGAGTTATGTCGACAAGGTACGCGAGCTCATGCTTGTTCTGCTGCCGCGCGGCCTTTGCACCACCGAGCGTCTCGCGCGCCATCTCGGCGTCGACCGGCGCACGGTCCATCGCAAGCTCAAGGCCGAGGGCCATACCTTTGAAACGCTGCTCCGCGAGGTTCGCATTGAACTTGCCGAGGCCTATCTGCAGGCGGGCGACCACCAGATGAAGGATATTTCCGATCTCCTCGGCTTTTCCAGCCCCAGCGCCTTTTCGCGCTGGCGGCGGCAAAACCTCCCATCCTGACATGTCCCGAATAGACTATTATATGTCCCGTCATGTTAATCATGGGACAGGGCCTTGCCCCATTCTCCTCACATCAAATCGGGGAGAAGACCATGCAGACGAACGATCAACCGCGCTATCGCCTCCTTGGCGGACCGGGCTCGCCCTATTCACTCAAGATGCGCGCCGTCCTGCGCTACCGTCGTCTGCCGCACAACTGGATCGTGCCGCAGGGCTACATCAACGAAGGCGGCGAGCTGAAGACGGCAGGCAAGCCCATCATTCCCGTCATGCAACCGCCGGAAGGCGGATATTGGGCGGACTCGACGCCCATGATTCTGGAGCTCGAGCGTCGGCATGTGGGTCAACGCAGCGTCATGCCTGATGACCCCGCGCAGCGCTTCCTCGCCCGCCTCATCGAGGATTTTGCCGACGAGCTCTTCGTGCTGGTGCTTTTCGATTTCCGTTGGGACAAGGAAGTCGACCAGGAATTCTGCGCTCGCCGTCAGATGGCCGGCTGGCTCGGTGCCATGCCCACAGCGCAGTTCGACGAGATCATCGAAAAATTCCGCGCGCGCCAGACCACCTTGCTTGCCGCTCTCGGTGACCGCACCGTCAACCGCCCCTTGCTGCATGAGATTTATGCGGAAGTCCTTGAAGCCATGGAAGCGCAGCTTGAGGTCAATCGCTTCATGTTCGGCGAACGTCCCTCCATCGCCGACTTCGGCCTCTATGGCCAGCTTTCGCAGAATACCATTGACCCCACGCCGTCAAAAATCATGCGCGACACCGCCGTGCGCACCTATCAATGGGTGCAGGACATGGACGATGCCTCCGGCGTCGAAGGCGACTGGCTCGCTTCCGGCAGTCCGTTGGGCCCGGGTGTTCAGAAGCTCATGAAGCTGATCGGTGAAGTCTATCTGCCCTATATGGTCGCCGCCGCGCGTGCCGCCGCCGAAGGCGAGCGCACCGTCTCGGTCACGCTTCGTGGTCAACCTTTCGTCACCCGCGCAGGCCTCTACAAGCCCCGTTGTCTCGGTGCGTTGAAGCTCGCATTGGCCGAAGCCCTCGCCGAGGGCGCGCCCGGCCTTGAAGGAGTGCTGCGGCAATATAATTGCTGGGATGCGCTTCAGCTTGCGCCCGGCGAGGCCGAGGCCATCAATGTGCCCCGGCACGACGTGACCGAGGCCCAGTCCGGCCCCTTCTGACCTGGCGCCCTTGCTTCAGTCCGGCTTGGCGATCTTTTCCTGCGCGACAATGTCCTTGTCGGTGAAGAGATAGTCGCGCAGCTCGTGATCGAAATCCTCGCTGTTGCGCCGCAGCCATTCGATCAGCATTGAGGCATGCTCGATTTCTTCCCGCATATTATGTAGCAGGATGTTCTTCAGCCCTTCGTCGTCGCAATCGTCGGCGCGCTGGCGGTACCAGTCGGCTGCTTCCAGCTCTTCCATCAGCGACACGATCGCCTGATGAAGCGAAAGCGTCTTCGCACTCAGACGTTCGCGCGGTGCGTGCAGGTCTTCACTCGACATATGTCTCCTTCTCTCGAATTGGTTCGGTCGGTTGCGCCATAGTTTGCCATATTATTCTGAAGGCAGCCAACCGGTCCCAAACGAACCCTGCGTCAATCATTCGATGCGCGATTGATCATGTCTGGAGCTTTGAGGTCAAACCCGTTTGTGAGGGGCGCTTCATCCAGAAAACAATCAATTCGACAGGGCTATTACATCCGAACATTACGCGATGAATATACCTTCCCCGGTTGACGTAACGTCAATTGTCCTTATGCGAATAAAACACAAGATGACGCTACGTTTTCGATCAACTCCCGCATCATTGAAAAAAATTCTCGGAGTTAAGTCCCGAAAAACATTTCTGAGTCGATGATGTGCAAACATATCGAGATGCATGAAAAGTGCATGTGCCGCAGGCACTTTTGGCAATGCGCAGTAACTGAAATGTGAGGCCTTCACGCCGTCTTTGTTGTGGTTCTGTAATTTTTCCCGACGCTCTATTACAGCGCGGCAATTTTCAGTGCCATTTTTGTTACGCCATTTCGTCAAATAGAAAATGTCGTAGCTGTCGATATGAAACGCGCTTGACGGATTCGTGAAGCTCTCGCCACACTTCCTCATCGTTTGATCTTATCAACGTGTGATCGCGTTGAACGGGTGATCAAATCGACTCGCTGAAAGGCATCGGTAACGACGCCTTGCTTTGGAGGCCGAATAGAAAAATATCTGCCCGACGCTTCTATGGAGGCAGCAGCCGACAGGCTGACTGTGGGAAAGCGTCGGTGAGAGGTAACCGGCACGAAACGCGACTGTACGCGGGAGTGCCGGAACGCTTGTGCTTGTCGATTTCAATATGAATTGAAATTGCCGGGCATGAGCTATCACAGGGAGGAGTAATAATCAGATGAATAAATTGAGGCGTATTCCGCTATTGATGATGGCGGGAAGCGTGGGGCTGGCGTTGAGTTTCTCGCCTGCTGCCGCCATGCAGTACAAATTTGGAGATATGAATCTCTCGCTCGACACAACCGTGTCCTTGGGCATCGGCATCAGGACGAGCAAGCAGAGCTGCACGAAAATCAACAAGGCCAATGGCGGTTGCCCGGTCAATTCGTCCGGGCAATATAATGATATCAACACCGATGACGGCGACGTCAACTTTGGTCGTTGGGATCCCTATTCGGAAACCGCGAAGTTCGTAACCGAACTTCAGGCAAAGTGGAAAAACTACGGCGCCTTTGTACGCGTCAAAGGTTTCTACGACTACATCGGCGATCGGGTGGCTGGGCAGCACAACACGGACTATGGCCGTCGCCCGCTGATTGACGCAGCGCGCGGTAATGACGCTCACAATGCAGCTGCTTGGGATTTTAGTGTTCTCGACGCCTTCATCTATGGCAACTTCACCGTTGGCGATGACCATGCGCTCAATGTTCGTTTCGGCAAGCAGGTCGTGAATTGGGGTGAAAGCCTTTTCATTCCCGGTGGTATCAATCAGTTCATGTCTGTCGATTTGGGTGCGCTCCGCTCGCCAGGCGCACAGGTCAAGGACGGTCTGTTGCCGCAGGAAATGCTTTACGCTTCGTTGGGTATAACGGGCAGCACAACGGTCGATGCCTGGGCCGGCTTTAAATGGCGTCACACCATTCTCGATCCCGTCGGCACCTACTTCTCCTCCGCCGACATCTTCGGCCCGGGTGGTGCCTATGTGAATTTGATTACCGATGGTGCTGGCACGGCGGCTGATCAGCTTCGTATTCAGGCGTCTGAAAAGCCGAAAGACTTTGGTCAGTTCGGCGTCAAGCTCGACAACTACGCCGATTGGCTCAATGACGGAACGGAATTGGCGCTTTACTACGTCAACTATGATTCCAACCTGCCCTTCCTCGAATATTCGAATGGATTGCCAGCCGACATCGCTGGAGCCTTCGGTGCGCCTGGTTTGGCATACGATCAGTTCTATCGTGCGCACTACCCGTCAAACATCCAGCTTATCGGCGCCAGCTTCTCGACGGTGCTTGAGAATTTCATCTACGGAACGGCCTTCTCGGGCGAATTGGTCTATCAGCCCAACCTGCCTTTCCAGATTTCTTCTGGTGAAATGCTGGCCGCGCATTGGTTGTCCTTCACAGGAGCGCCTGCGTTCACATTGCCCTACAAGCAGACACCTGGTGCCTACCCGGACGGGTTCGATCACGGGACAGATCGGCACTACGTCGACCTTGCCGACGTCGGATTGGGTGACGAGCCATCTCAATGCCGATCTGGTCATTCTGGTGGCGAACTGGGGTTTCCAGCTGCTGCCGGGCATCGCCGCAGACAAGCTCAATTCGCTGGGGGCGCCGATGTCTGAATTACAGATTCCCAACCCGGCCTTCCGTAATGTGCCTGGCCTGACAAACGCCAAATTTGGCCTCTACCACCCGGATCGTTTTTCGAGTGGCATCAGGCTGATGGCTCAGGTCCAGTATGACAACGCGTTTGGCACGGCCTTCACGGTGACACCGGACATCCAATACGGTCAGGACTTCGGCACTTCCGCCGGACCGATCGGCCCGGGCTTCCTTGATCACAAGAAGACGCTGACCATCGGTGCGAATGTGACTTACCAGAGCGCATGGAAAGCCGGCGTCCATTGGACGGCTACACGTGGCAACTCGGTCCAGAACCTCTTTGAGGATCGCGACTACCTGACCGCCGACGTGAGCTACGCGTTCTGACATCCAGGACATGAAACGATATTTCTGTGATCCCCCCCTCATTCGGCTTTGCTGAATCACAGAAATTCCGGCCCCGGAAAGCAATTTCCGGGGCCTCTTTTATGGCGGATCGGCGCGATCACAGGAGGGGCGAGATTATGAGCATCGATCCTCAGCAGCACTTCTGAAATATCTCCGTCCCGTAGCGACAGGTCTGAGAGTCCGCAGTTTGGCCGGATTGGCAAACAGATTGGCCGGGCAGCGAAATTTTGTTTCGCGGACTCTAGTTTATTCAGACGTTAATGCGGATCATTCTCAATTTGTCGACCGCAGTTTACTCAAGGCGGGATGACAAATGATTGATTTGAATAATTATAAGCTGTCGGCGAGCCATATATATTTGTGCGCGACGTTACTTGTTTCGGGATGGGGTTGTGTCGCAGAGGCGCAAACGGCATCAGCACAGACAAAGCTCGTCCAACCGGATACCAAGGCCGACGTTACGGTTCTCGATTCTATAGTCGTTACGGCCAGAAAAACGAACGAAGACCTTAAAAATATCCCTGAAAGCATCACCGTAGTTCCCTCTAAAAGCTTGATGGCTGCACCATTCGATCCTGGCGCGGTCGTTGCCCGGAATTCGCCAAATGTGCAGTGGACCAACAAAGCCACGGGTCAGCAGTTCTTTTCTATTCGCGGCGTGAGTTCACTCGGAACGCCCGTCAATTATTCCGATGGCACGGTCGCCTTCAATGTCGACGGTGTGCCGAGCAGTATGATGAGCGCCTCCAACGTTCTCCTCGATGTCAATCGGATCGAGGTTATGCGCGGCCCGCAGGGTACACTCTGGGGTAGCAGTGCCCTCGGGGGCGCCATCAACGTCGTGACCAATCAGCCGGACGGGACGCGCGATATCCATGTGACCAGTGAGGTCGGCACAAACGGCTATCGCATGGGTGAGATGGTTCTGGGCGGTAATATCATCCCAGGTGAGATCGATGGACGCATGGCCGTACGTTTCGGTCACCAGAACGGTGACGTCCGCAGTCTGTTCACCGATAAACTCGGCGAACGTGATCTCGGGGCATTTCGTGGCGGGCTGCGCTTCACCGGGATCGACAACACGACTGTCACGCTGACTGGCAATTACCTCCGGGATGAAGGTAACGCACCGTTCTACCTCCTGCGCAATACGTCAGGATTTCCAGTCAGCGGAACCTTGACCGAACCGAAGTCGAAGACGACCCAAGGCGGCGCCACGCTGACCGTGGAACGTGAATTTGATACTTTCAGATTCACCTCTGTCAGCGCTTATCAGCACAACCAGCTGGACAGCACGACCGACAACACCGACAAGTTGCTCTACGACAAGCTTGGATTTCCGGCTTTCAGTTCTCGGGGCCACCTCCTCGACAAAGAGAATATCTTCAGCCAGGAGCTTCGGCTGAATTCGTTTGAAGGCGATCCGATCCGCTGGGTCGTGGGCGCCAGCGTCGTTCGCAGCGAGGGGCGTCGGACATGCGTCAGCGCGCAATGCGCGCCGGCGCCTTACTTCAGCTCCCTTACAATGGGCACCGATCTCAACAGCACCAACCTCGGCCTGTTCGGTGACATTTCAATCCCGTTCGCGGAGCGATGGGAGTTTTCGATCGGCGGTCGATTGAGCCATGATGACATCGAACTCAAGCGGGGGAACTCGCAGAATATTGCCAATCTGACAGGCTCAAACTCGACCTCGCAAACCTATCCGACCGGCCGAATGGCGTTGGCTTACAAGTGGTCGGATGAGGTCAAGACCTATGTCTCGCTGGCGCGCGGCCACGCCACGCGTGTCTATCCATTGTTCGGTTATCCGGTGAATGGCGTCGTGGCCGATCCCTATCCGGCAGCGACCGGCTGGACCTATGAGGCAGGCATAAAAACAAGCCTGCTCGACGACCGCCTTGATCTCGATGCCAGTGTCTATCACAACGACATCAAGAACGGCGTCATGACCTACGTTGATCCTGCGCTCGGGGCGTTCCGCACGACCTATCAGGATTATGAGACCAGTGGCTTCGAGCTTCAGGGCCGTATGCTCATCGTGGATGGGCTAACCCTGACGAGTGGCCTTGGCTACACTCACAGCGAGCTGGGAGCCAATGGTGCCCGCACCAACACCGTCGCGGGGAACCGGGTACCCAACACGCCGAAATGGACTGTCTCGACAGGGCTGCAATACGATACCTCAGCCGACGTCCTGAAACTGCCGGGTTCGTTGTCCCTTGGGGTGCAGTATCAGTTCACTGGGAGCCGTTCCGCCGATGTCGACAATTCGTTTGATCTGAAGCCTTACCACATCGTGGACTCCCGGATCGGGTGGAAGAACGATGCGAACGACCTGGAGATCTATGCCTTCGGGCGCAACCTCTTTGACCAACGTGCCGAAACCTTCGGTGCGCTCTATTTGGGCGTCGAAACCGTCGCGGTCGGACCGGGCCGGATCATCGGGCTCGGAATCAGCAAAAGCTTTTGACCGTGAACACGTCGAGTATCGGAACGTCCGTCCTGCCGGAGCATTCGCAGGATAAAACCCGGCGGGTGCTACCGCTCGCCGGGTTCATGAGGTGCACGTCTGAGCCGCTCGAGCAGATAGCGGCTTGGCGGCTTGCCGACCATCTTACGAAACATGGTCACGAAACTGCTGGCGCTTTCATAGCCGAGATCCATGGCCACAGCCTGGACCGTCTGGCCGGCGCTGAGATGCCGCAAGGCGAGGACAACATGCAGCTGCCGACGCCAGCGGCCGAAACTCATCCCCACCTCCTCGGCCAGCAGACGACTCAGGCTGCGCTCGCTGAGCGCGACACGGGAGGCCCATTCCGCGACGGACGCACGATCCGCAGGCGCTGCGATCAGCAGGTCGGTGAGCTTCTTCAGGCGCGGATCGCCAGGGATCGGCAGGCGAAGGTCTTCGACCGGCGCCACAGCCAGCTCGTCGAAGATAACGGACACGATACGGCCGTCCGGGCCGTGGACGTCATAAAGCTCGGGAAGCGCCTTGGCCCGCATCAGCAAATGTCGAAAAAAGCTCGACACCGTGATCGTGCAGCATTCGCTCGGCAGCTTGGGTGCCTCAGGCGGTTCGATGAAGAGCGAGAAGCATTCCACCTCGCCGGAGCCGAAAACGGTATGGGGCAGCCTGCCGGGAATCCACACGGCGCATTGCGGTGGCACGATCCAGACAGCGTCTTCGACTTCGCAGTTGATGACGCCGCGGACCGTAAAAAGCAGCTGCGCTTTCTGATGGTGATGCCGTGGCGATTGCTCCAGCGCCTCAAGTTTGGCGACAGCATTGGACGCAACGAGGGCGCGCGGAACCTCATCGACATGGGAAAGCCAATCGCTACGGACGTCTACATACATTGAAGGCCTCGTTGGTTGTCAGCCTGGCCGGATTAAAACATACAATGGCACGATTACGCAATGACGCCATTGGTCGATGACCTTATTGCTTCCAGTTAGAAGGGACGAGCGGCGATCTTGACCGCGTTCCTTTCGAAAGGGCAGCGCTCAACGGCCCTATCGGGCCCCTTCGGATAGGAGTTTTGACGTGATCAACAACAACCCAGTTAAGCTCGCCCTCGCATGGCTTGTCCCGGCGGTCGGCGCCGCAATCTTCGTCACGATTCAATGCTTCTCTTATCTGAACGGCTACGTCAGCAGTGGCGGGACGATCCAGGCGATTACGTTCGGCCCCGCCATGTTGTGGACCGTATCTATTTCTTATGGGGCCTGGGTCATTCCGCCATTGCTGGCGCTTGCCGGACGGCGCGCGACCGACTGGGCCATGCTCGTCCTCGGCGGTCTGCTTTTCATCATGAACACGCTCTGCGGTGTATTCGATGGCTTGCGCGACGGCGGTCATCTCGTTGGTTTGGAACTGTTGGCCGTCACGCTTCCAGGCATGGTTGCGCTGATCATGTCGTGGCGGCACATCCGCTCGAATTGAGCCCATCCATCTCGGATAAGGAGACGAAACATGCCTTTGGACAATACGAATTTCCCGCTCGTCTGGATGAGTTATGAAGAAGAGCCCGATCACGATCACGCCGAGGATTTCGAGGTGTTGGAGGCGAGCTTTAAGCGTGGCACGCCCTTCGTGATCTTGACCGACAACGCTCCGACTGAAGACCATCAGCATAGCCAGGAAGAAAAGAAGCGCACCGTGCTGTGGATGAAGAAACACAAGGCGGACCTGCGGACACTTGTGCTGGCGATGATCGTGATTGAGCCGAGTGCCGCTAAGCGTCTTGCTTTCAAGCCTTTCGGTGTCGCCTTCGCCAAATTCTGGGGCTATCCGATGAAGCTCGCCTCGTCTCGTGAGGAGGGTATAGAGATCGCTGGCAAACTGCTGTCAGAGCACGCCGGGTCTGCAACAGCCTGACAAACGACCGAGCGGACGACGCGAAGACGATCGTCAGTTCATGCAGGCCATTGAGGCTATTGCTTGATGATGGCTAGCTGGCGCCGTGGAATGGAAACGCGGCTTTGGTTTTGTCTGGCATGTCATGTGGAGAATTGGTGCACCCGACACGATTCGAACGTGTGGCCTCTGCCTTCGGAGCAATTAATAGCAGTCTATCCGAAACGTGCGATGGACTACGCTATAGTGCGATAAGGCACTGAAATAACTTTACTTTCCAGCGCATCACGACGGAAAAACGTAACCGGCTCTACGCTGTGGTTTTCCCCCATGTGCTTACGTGGTGCTTACGCGAGAGCCCGACTGGAAAGGATCGATTCCATGCCAAAGATATCGAAACGGCTTGTTGAGAGCGCCATAACCAAGCCCATCGACTACGTCATCTGGGACGATGACCTGCCCGGATTTGGATTGAGAGTCTTCGCGTCGGGCAAGCGCAGCTATGTGATCCAATATCGAAGCAACGGATCTTCCCGGCGTTTCACCATCGGCCTTCATGGCATCTGGACGCCCGAGACTGCACGACGCGAGGCGAAGGCACAACTCGGGCGCGTGGCTCAAGGCGACGATCCGGCGGAAGAAAAGCTGGAGGACCGAAATGCCATGACGATCAAGGAGCTTTGTGAACGCTATATCGGCGATCTCCATGCGGGTCTTATCCAGGGCAAACGCGGTCGGCCCAAGAAGCCAGCAACAATCACTACCGATATTGGCAGAATCAATGGCCACATCATCCCAATCCTCGGCAAAAAGCGCGTGCGCGATCTGAGTAAGGCTGATGTGACGAAGATGATGAACGACATCCTGATCGGGAAAACGCGCGCAGTCAGGAAGACCAAGAACCTTCGTGGTAAATCCATTCTTCGCGGCGGACCAGGGGCAGCAAGTCGTACTGTCGGCTTACTCGGCGGGATTCTTACCTATGCGAATGACGCCGGGATTGTGGATCGAAATGTTGCCCATGGCATCAAAAAACCCAAAGATCAGGTTCGAAACCGGCGTTTAAGCACCGCCGAATATCGGGAGATGGGCGAGGCGCTGAGGCGAGCGGCAAGTGACCCTGATCTTGCTATGATGACCGACATAGTGCGTCAGATTGCTCTGACCGGGTGTCGGCGCAGCGAAATCATTGGTCTGCGGTGGAGCGACGTGGACCTCTCGAACAGTTGCCTACGACTGTCGGATTCAAAGGAAGGTGCATCAATCCGCCCGATTGGCCTTGCGGTGGTCGAATTTCTGGAGATGCAGCGCGAAGTTACTGCGGGAGATTATGTGTTTCCTGGATCGCGGGGCGGCAAGGCGTATGGTGCCTTTCCTAACAAGTGGAAGAAGATCTTCGCCGGGACTGCACTTGAGACGATCACCGCCCATGTCCTTCGGCACAGTTTTGCGAGCATTGCCAATGATCTTGGCCTCAGCGAGATCACAATTGCGGCGCTCCTTGGTCATGCTAACAGTTCGGTGACCAGTAAGTATGTCCATACGCTGGACAACACGCTCGTCATGGCAGCCGACACCGTCTCCGGGTATATTCAAGGTCTGCTGGACGGCAAGGAATTCAAGCAAACGGCCTATGCCTTTGACAGATGCGCGAGAAAGGCATCTCTCGAGCAGTTTCTTCAGGATGTCACAGGGTAGTTTTCCTAGGCCTTAGGCGAGGCTAGATTGCCCCCCTGTCAGAAGCTGATGCCGTTTTCTCCAATCCTTAAAAAGTAATACCGTCTGCAGGCGGAAGATTAGTGAAAACAACTCTCCGGCAGACGTGGGTGACGTATTTTGTCACCCACGTCTGCGAACCTGTTCTTATTGAAGGGTAGACGATTCGTAGCACCTGCGGCGCTCCAGAACCATGTGCTCTTCAGTTGGGAACGCAGGATCGGGAGAGCTTGATGAATTTCACGCATTACAATCTGGGGCACGTCGAACGGGGCAGTGTCGTCGTGGTGACGCTCAGTGGCAGCGCGGCCAACGTCCGCCTCATGGACAGTTCAAACTTCAATAGCTACAAAGCTGGTCGTCGCCATAGTTATGTCGGAGGGCTCGCGAAACGCTCTCCCGTGCGTCTGCCGGTGCCTAATTCCGGCACTTGGCATGTTGCAGTCGACATGCAGGGTCTTCGCGGATCGGTGCGGTCCGGGGTTCAGGTGGTCCCGGCTGCGGCGTTCAACCCTTTGCCCACGATCAACGAGGCACCGCTGCGCAGTGTCCCCACACTCGTCCGCGACGTCGATGATGATCTCGCGCCGCCGCCCGAGGCACCCGATGGTCGAGTGTTCGACGTTTTCATCTCCCATGCGTCCGAAGATAAAGACGAGGTCGTCCGACCATTGGCGAATGCACTGCGCGAAGCCGGATTGTCGGTTTGGTATGACGAGTTTGAATTGAGGATCGGTGACAGTCTTCGCCGCAAAATCGACCGAGGTCTGGGAAGCAGCCGTTTCGGCGTGGTGGTGTTGTCGCAGGCGTTCTTTGGCAAAGGGTGGCCTGAATACGAGCTCGATGGGCTCGTCACCCGCGCCGTGTCGGGCGAGCAGATACTACTGCCGATTTGGCACAACGTCTCCAAACGCGAGGTGATCGGTTACTCGTCTTCGCTTGCTGATCGACTGGCGCGCAGTACCACCACCCACACCGTTGAAGAGATTGCCGCGGAAATCGCGGACGTCGTGCGCTTGCCAAACGCAGCGTAACGCCCGATGCACCAGGAGAGATCCAGATGAAAAAGCAGGTTGAGGGTGAATGGACCGGCTGGGACGGTGACACCATCGTCCGGCTGACTGACGGTTCGGTGTGGCGCCAGGAGGAGTATCATTATGAATATCGCTACGCCTACCGCCCCTCGGTAACTCTGTCCGGCAACATCATGCATGTCGAGGGCATGAGCCGCGGCATCCGCGTTCGCCGGATCGACTAGGAGAACAACGCGAATGCAGACAAGCATTGCAGGATCCTGGACACCACAAGCTCCGGTACAACATTAAGGGTTCGGTTAGGTTTTTGGCACGCCCATCCTAATCTTATCCTCCCAGCCCCAGAGCCGTCGGCCCTTCACTTAGGATAAGGTCGCGAAGCCGGCCTAGCATGCCAGTGCTGTTGGTCACGTCGATACTCGCGGTTTCCAGGATCGTGGCGTGTCCGGTAATCGCATAACGCCCATGAACCGTGTCTTGACCGCCGAGGCCGGGATGGTGGGGATAGAGCAGCGTCAGGCGCGGCGCGTCATAGAGCTGGGCATAGGCCATCATCTGATAGACATCGGCCTGCGAGACGCCCTGCTTGGGATCGTCGATCCGCGCTGATATCCGCTTCCACTTGGTGTCGATGACATGGACGACCCTACCACCTTGGCGGATCAGGATATCGGGCCGTGTCTGGAACAATGCGCGCCCGCTGTCCTGCGCGCTCAGACAGAACAGCCGTCCGCCTTGCAACGAAACGGTAAGCCCCGTCCCCGCCAAGGCGCGGGCGATCAAGCGACCGACATATTCCTCGAACAGCGCGTTCATCTCGAACAGCATGGCGGTGCCCTGGCCGGCGCCGCCGGTGGTCGTCTGGTAGCGGTCCTGTAGAAAGAGCCGGGCCATCGCAAAGAGCTCCTGCCAGGACCGGTTGGTGCGGTCGATCACCACCTGATCCCAGCGTAACGCCGACACCGGCACGTCGGTAATATCGGCATAGACGAAAGCCAACTCGCGCAGACGTTGCTGGTTGGCGGCGCGGCGCGAGAGGCGCGCCAAGCGCTGCACTGCCGCTTTCATGATCCGATTGAGCGGCGTGTCTTCGGACAGAAGATCGAAGCGGCAGGCAAGGCGCGAGGGATTGACCGCATGGCGGGTGAACTGGCGGGTGATATCGAGCTGGCCGCGCAAGGTGGGCAGATCGTCTTCGCAGGCGATATAGCGGCGCGGCATGCCCTTGCGCAGCGCTTCGGTGAGCTTGTCGCAAAAGATGCGGATCAGGATTTCGAGCAGGGTTTCGCGCTGCCAGGCGAGATCGGTGATGACGCCCAGGTCAATTTTCAAATCCAGCGCAACCGCCAGCATATGCACCAGGCGCTTGCGGATCGCTGCATTCTGGTGATCGGTTGTTTCACCGGGCGCCACATCGATCTTGGGCAGGATCTCCAGGCTGGCATCGCCCGCTGCCAGAATTCCGACCACGCCGCGCGCGCGCAGGGCATGCCGGCCATGTTCGAGTACGCCGCTGCCACCGCGTCCGGCAAAGGCCGAGCGGGCTGCCAGCGCCGCCAGCTTCTCGGCATGGCCATCGGGAATCTGCCCCGCGCCTTCGCCATAGGCAAGCTTGTCCCATTCCCGAACCGTATAGGCGGGCATCAGGCGGCAAACTCCGAAAAATCGAAGCGCGCCTTGACGCTCCAGCGCCGCTTGTCGCCGCCCAGCTCATCGTCGGCAAAGCCGGCCGGCGCAGTCAGCCGCCGTGCTTCGAGGAAATGGGAACCATTTGCGGCCTCGCCATCGCCCAGCACCGCGGCGACTTTCGACCAATCCTCGTAGAAATATTCGGTCAAGAGCGGGATGACCTTGTGGCGCATGACATCCTCGACATCGGCACGACCACGGCAGCTGGTGAAATAGGCGTGGCCGATCTGGTGTTCGCGATCGAAGAGATATTCGATCCGCTCGTTGATCGTGTGCAGCAGCTTGCACAGATCGATTCCCTCGAGATTTGCGGCATCGAGCCCCCTGGCCGCCAGCGCCTGCCGCAGTTCCTCGACATCCGGCATCAGCTCGCGGAAGGTGAAGCGGCGGCGCAGAGCGGTGTCGAGCAGCGCGATCGACCGGTCCGCGGTGTTCATGGTGCCGATGATGTGCAGGTTGGCCGGCACACCGAAACTCGTCCCCGAATAGGGAAGCCGCACCCGGACCTCGTTTTCACAGCCGAGCCGCTTGTCGGTTTCGAGCAGCGTGATCAGCTCGCCGAACACCTTTGAGATGTTGGCCCTGTTGATCTCGTCGATAATCAGGACATGCGGCCGCGCGCCGGCTACTGGCCGCTCGGCATTGGGATCGATCACCACCGCTTCGAGCGCATCCCAGTTGATCCGGTCCGGATCAAGCCGATAGGCTGACTGGCGACGGAAATTACGAGCGTAGAATGGCGCGCGCTCGGCGCCATTATCATCGCGCCAGATCCATTCGACACTGCGCCGGTGTGGATGGAAATCGGCGTCGGCATCGAAATAATACTCGCCGCTCACCCGGCCAAAGGCACGGTAGCTGTCACGGCCATCGGAGATGACGACATAGTCGCCGACCTGCAGGCCGGAGCGAAAGGCGTAAAGCATCTCGATATTGGGGTCCTTGCCGGATGCGTCGGGATCTTTCTCCTCGTTCCATGTCTTCCGGATTTCTTCGAAATCATCGAAGCGCTCGTCTGACCAGTCGATATCGCCGCCCCAGCCGAGATGGATCAGCCCGCCATCAAGCCCTTCGCGGATTCGGTCTTCCTGGCTGCCGCGCTGACCGAGCGCGATCTTGTAGATCGGGCGCGAGCGATCGAGTCGCTTGGCCGGCGCATCACCGGTGTCGAGCCGCGCTCTCTCGCTGATGATCTTGAACACGCCGCCATGGGGTTTGAGACTAAAGCCACCCGACGTGCTGGCAGCCTCATCGTCACCTTCCTGTTCGACGCCTGTCGTCGGCCGCAGCCCCTCGACGAAATCCTCGTAGGCGAAGGACTGGTGAAAGGTGACGAATTCGATCCGTCCTTCGCCGGCCAGACGGCGATACTCGGCCATCAGGGCATCGCGGTCATCGCGCAGTGGTTCGGCCGCGGCATCGCCCAGGCAAAGCCGCACGGCCTCCCAGGCCGTGGCATAAGTCTTGCCGGTTCCGGGCGGGCCGTAAAGGATGAGATTGGTGGTCGCCGGCATCGCGGTCATGGGTTCAAAGGTCATGGTTTGGTGCCCTTCGGCTGAGGCGAGCTGGTAGGTGAAGACGGTGGAACTGCTGGGATTTGGTAGCGTGTGCGAGGGCGCGGGAACGTTGGCGAGCTTCTGAAATTTCTCGCCGCCGAGCGCGCTGCAGATCGCCGGGAACGCGTCGCGCAGCCCCATGTCGCGGCCAAGATCGCCGGCGCGGATTGCAATGTCTGCCGCGCCGTTCTCACGGGCCGGTTCGACATAATAGTTTCGCGCACAGAGCCGGATGCGATCTGCGTCGCGGATCAGATGCTCGTAGCGCTCGGGCGGGGTGACCGGGGCGTCATCGGCATCGACGATGATGTAACCCGCATTGTGGAGCTGGGCCGCGGCATCGGCCTTCTGTCCCCACCCGCCATTGAGCTGCGTCTTGCCGCGCAGGAAGCCGGCGATCGGCTTTGAGGGATAGACGCGACCCGGCCGCGCGCGTGTCGAGCGCACCCAATAGTCACGCGGCTCGCCAAAGGCCTCGAAGATGGCGGCGTGCTCGCCCGACTGGCGGTAGCTATCATAGGCGTCCATCGCCGCCTCGATCGCTTCGCGCGAAAAGGTCGCCACATCTTCTTCCTTGTAATTGTGGACGATCCACAGCGCGCTTTGCACGTCGATCATGTCGCGCGGTGCCAGACCCCGGTCCGCAAAAACAGCGCGCACGGCCTGCATGAAGCGCCATTCGTCGCGATAGGTGTCGGCCATCGACGCGTGATCGGGAAAGCGGCTGCCAACCGCTTCGAGCCAGAGGTCCTGGCGCACCGAATGGCGGATATAGATGCCTTCGTCCGGAGCGAGATGAAGGAACAGGAATTCGGCGATCTGGCGCGCCGGATCGGGCTTGCCGTCGGGGACGGCCGCAATCCACGCGTCAACAAAGGCCTCCAGCGCCGAGGCGTGGCCGCTGGCTGCGCCAAGCGCGGCGTCGACAAGCGCGCGCAAGGCCGGCCAGAGCTGCTCGCGATCGGCGTCGCCTTTGGTCGACATCGGCCAATAAGCGCGCCATTGCAGCAGATTGCTTTTGGCGAGCGCGGTGTTGACGGCATCGGCCAGTTCCTGGTCGGAACCGGCCTGTTCGATCGCCGTCCTGAGCTCGGCGGCAATCGCCAATTTGTAGGTCCGCTCCGCCTCATCGAAATGCGGATCGGGCGGATCGAAACGGTCGAAGGCGGGAAAGAAATGACGCAGCCGCTCGATCCAGCGCGTGATCGCAGCCGGATTGAGCATCAGCGCATCGCCGGACTGCAACAGCACCGCGATCAGCCGGCGCAGGGTCTCGGCGCTCTCGATCTGTATGAGAATGCAGTCCGTTCTATCGAATGCCCATCTGTTATCCAAAGCCGAAATCCGGCCGCCTCCGCCTTCCTGATAGGGCTTCGGGGTTCCGGTAAATCCCTTCGCTTCAACACGGGACTTAAACTTGGTGTGGAGGTAAAAGTTCTCTGGCTGCCGGATTTCCCATAGCAGCCGTTCGCCCTCGCCGAACTCAAACGACACCATGTATTGGGTGCCATGGCCCGGGCGGAGGTCCGAGCTGCGGATGAGCTGGAAAATCGCTCGCCGCAGCGGTGAGGGTTTACTCTGTTCGTTCTTATCGAGGCTTGCCTCAATATCCGTCCACATTCACAACTCTCCAAATTCAGGCAATGCGCATAGCGTGTTGACGAGGCGCATCTGTTCAACGGTGTTGCATTTTGCTTCGCGCAGCCGCGGCGCCCCGAAGACGAGCGCCAGGCCTTTGGCGCGCGAGACAGCGACGTTGATGCGATTGAGCGAGAACAGGAAATCCATGCCGCGCGGGGTTTCCTCGACCGAGGAGGCGGTCATGGAAACCAAGCAAACGGGTGCTTCCTGCCCCTGGAATTTGTCGACCGTGCCGACACGAATGCCAGCGGGCAAGGCGTCCTGCAGGGCATTGACCTGTGCATTATAGGGCGCAACGACGATAATATCGGCGGGCTCAAGGGCGCGCGTTGTCCCATCCTTATCGGTCCAGCTTCCCGAGAGCAGATCGTCGATCGCAGCCTGAATGGCAGCGACTTCCTCGGCTGCGATCTGGGCATTGCCCTCATGGACGACCGGCACCCAGAAAGCACCAGCTTCAGGAAAGCCCGTCCCGCGGACTGCCTGGACGGCTGTATCGGGCGCGCTAACGAGCCTGCCTTCATAGACCTGCCGCGAAATAAACCCGCAGACATCGGGATGCATGCGGCGTGAGACCGGCAGAAAGATGCCGCGATCGGGCGGGATGGTGGCGTGCTCGCCCAGCATCCACTCGAGACAGGAAAGGTTGGCCGGATCGGGATGAGCGCCCTGGATGACCTGCGGCAATTGCCGCGGATCGCCGACCAAAACGATGTTGCGCGCGCAGCGCCCCATGGCGACCATATTGGCCAGCCCCACTTGCCCGGCTTCATCGACGAAGAGCCAATCGAGCGCCTGCTCGTGCTCCGGCCGGGCAAAGAAGAAGGCGGTGCCGCCGACCACATGGGCACGGCTCCAGAGGGAATCGTCATTGGCCGTCGAGCGGATGATGCCGGTACAGTCGTCCGGATAACCGTCTTCGCCGCTGCTGACCTTGTGCCCGATGCACAGGCCCGGGACAGGATCGCCATCATCTTGCGCGGCAAGACACCCCATCAGCACATTGCGGATCGCCTCATGGCTGTTCGAGGCCACGCCAACACGGTGCCCCTGGCGTACCAGCGCAAGGATTGCCCGTGCGGTCACATAGGTCTTGCCGGTTCCCGGCGGCCCCTGGATTGGCAGCACGGTGCCATCCATTGCGGCGATCGCCGCGATCGTACCGGTCAAGTGATCGGCGCCATCGAGCAGATCGGCGCGCGGTCCCGTCACCAGACGTGGGGCCGTGCGCGCAAGCAGATCATCGAGCGCGGTCAGGCGGCGCGCACCGCACTGATCTTCGATCACATCGCGCAGGGCCGCTGCAATGACGTCCGTATTGAGCGGCCAGTCCGGGTGGAGGGTCAGGCGATCGGTCAAGAGATGCGCCTTGGCCGCCCCCGCCTTGACCGCGATGATCCGCTCACTGCGGTCGAGCTCTTCGATGCTGACCGTGGCCGGCGCGCCGTCAATGGCCGGGACCGTCGCTTTGCGGCCGGCCCGCAGCTTGGTCTCCTGGAGCGGAAAGCGATAGCGGCGCAGCACCGAGCGTTTGACGGGTTCTGCCCGATCAATGGCTTCCAGACCGGCCAGTGCGTCGAGATCGTCGATCAGCTCGTCCTCGTCCTTGCCGGCGCTGTCGAAAACCGCCCATTGCGCGGGCTTGGCCTCGCGCTTGTGGAACAGGCCAAGGTTGAACAACATGTCTTGCCGCTCCTGCGGCAGACCGGATGTGGCAAGCCTCGCGCGCAATGCCTGCGTATCGGCGTCCTCCTCGACTTCCTTGTCGCCGGCATCCACCGCCAGCACCGGCCAGGGCGCGGCGGGGCGGATGCTCACCAACCAGTCGCGCAGCTCCTCGGTCGAGATACAGTCGATGCGGTTATAGTCTTCGATCTCGTCGAGAATCGATTGTTCCCCGGTTTCGCGCCAGCGCTCATAGGCAACGACCGAACCGCCGGCGGTTTTGACCTCACCTTCGCGCACCCGGCCATAGAAGGCTTCCATCGACTTGATCGAGTAATTGGCTTCCGAGCCGATCAGCGCGCCGCGCACCACCGCGAAAAGATCGACAAAGCGCCGCTCGCGCAGCAGACGATCGAGAAAGGCCTCGCCGATTCCATATTTTGCGGTCAGCCGCCGCAAGGCGGTGATCTCATAGGGCGCATAGTGATAGATGCGCGCTTCGGGATAGGCCGCGAGCCTTTGCCGGAAAAATTCCAGAAGGTCTGCCAAGGCCCGTGCTTCGGCGCCGTGATCATGCGCCCAGAAAGCCTTGAACTGGCCGTCGAACCAGACGCCGTGGAGATATTCGAGCCCGCCTTCGTAATGCGGATCGCCCTCGATATCGTAGAAAAGATCGCCCGGCTGCGGCGCGGGCAAAAGATCAAAGCCCTTGCCCGGTTCGGCCTCGCGCAACTCGAAGGCCGGCGCCCCGGTCTTGCGGGCGTGCTGTAGGCGCGCCTGTGTCACCAGCCGCGCCCGGGTGGTCTCTGCCATGCCGCGAATGGGATGATCGAGCCCGGCCAGCCGCTCCATGGTGGTGATACCAGCCGCCTCGAGCTTCTTGACCTGGGTCCGCGTAATATTGGCAACGTTGAACAGGCTGTCTTCGGCCTGCCACTGGCTTTCGCAGTGATCGCCCCAGCGGCAAAGCCCACAATCGGCACAGGGGATCGGCCGGGTCGGCGCCGGGTTTTCCAGGAAAGCCTCGAGCCGCTGACGCGCCATGCGCGCATAGGCCTGATAGTCCGCGAGCCGTAGCTGCGCCCGGCTGCCATCACCCAGTTCGACATGGGCAAATTCAGGGGCGACGCCCTGAATCTGCGCCAGCAAATCCGAGTAAAGCACCAGTTGCAGCACATGTTTAGGATGGGGGCGCCGCTTGAGTTTGGTGTCGGTGACTTCGTAGCTGAAAGGACCGAGATCGGACGGGCGCTCGACGCGCTCGAGAAAGTCCGACCAACCGCCCCAACTGTCGCCCAATAGCGCCCCTTGGAAGACGATCTGCGGACCGCTTGCCAAAGCCGCCCGTGTTGTCTGCGCATTGTCCGCGAGATTCGACCGCGCAATCTCAATCACCGATACATTTGAAGCTTTGAGCTTGGCCAGATGGGCAGCTTCATGTGCATCGCCCTGCCTCTGGAGCAGCGCTGCATCTTCGGTATCTTCGCGGGGCGCTGGCCCCGCCCCACGCATATAAGCCACATCGAGCGCGGTTGCATGAGCGCACCCCATAAACCGCATCAGGTCCGATGCAGACAAGAGTATTCGATCCTCCCCAATAATTCGCATTACTATCCCCTTATCGAACGCAATTCGTAACAAGACTTGCATCTCGACAGATTGCACGATCAGCCATAACGTACGTGGGTGTCAATATCTGACATACTTCATTGCTAGGATTTGGATCATGTCGTTCGCAAAGGCTCAGGATCTGATTCGGCTCGCGCGTCTTGCGGCTGCACGGCGGACAGGGATCGGTCTCGACGATATCTGCGAAGAATTCGGTGTTTCGCATCGCACAGCGCAGCGCATGACCGATGCGCTTGAGACCGTGTTTACTAATGTCGAAGCGGTGGATGGTGACGATCGCCGGCGGCGCTGGCGTATTGCAGACCCCATGCTTGATCGGCTTCAGACTCGCCAGGAAACGGCAGTGGAAGCGCTGGAGATTGCTGGCCGAACGGCGCGTGGCGATGGCCGACTCCGGCACGCGGCGGCACTCGAAGACCTGCGTGACGGATTGCTAGCGCGCTTGACGCCAAAGGATGCGCTGCGCACCGAAACTGACGTCGAGGCGGTCCTGCTAGCGATGGGATCGGTGACGCGACCGGGGCCACGCGTCAATCTGGTGCCGGCGGTGCTCGATGCTGTGATCGAGGGATTGCGCGGCCCGTTTCGTCTGCGTCTGCGCTACCGAGACGAGCTCGCACCTGAACGGATCATTGAGCCGCACGGGCTCCTGCTGGGGCATCGCAGCTATCTGGTCGCGCGCCAGCCGGCCCGCGGCGAAGACATGCTGAACTTTCGTATGGACCAGATCCTGAGCGCCCAGCCCCTGGATGAGAGCTTCAGCCTGATGCCCGGCTTTTCTCTTGAAGATTATGCAGCGCAATCCTTCGGCGTCTATCAGGACCCGGCGCAATATGATGAGGTCATCTGGCGGTTCGCACCGCACGCCGCAGCAAGGGCAGCCGAGTTCTGTTTTCACCCAAAGCAAATCGTTGAGGTGCACGAGGATGGCGGTCTCATCGTGCGCTTTCACGCGGCGGGCTGGCTCGAGATGGCGTGGCATCTCTATCAATGGGGTGACGCAGTCGAAGTTATCGCGCCCTTGGGCCTACGCAAGCTGGTAGAAAACCATCGTAGAAGCGATTTTGGCGCTCTGCCGTGAGGTAAAAGGAACGAAACGGAATGAGCACAATGACGGGCTTCAACCTATGCGGAACTGAAAACCAAGCAGTGAGCGCTCCGTGAGGGCTTTTTGTAAACTGCAGGTCAGCGCGCTCCAACCATTGACCATTACCTGATATGGGTATATTAATTAGATGGATATCGTCGGTGATCCCATACAGTTATTATCTTCATTTTAGGCAAAGGTGAGAAGGCAATGTCACGGGCCGCTACGGCGCTAAAATGGGGAGTGGAGCAGAGACTCGAGTTCATCGAGTTCCGTCTTTACTGGGAGGGAGGGGTAAATCGCTCCGACATCATCGAAGCATTCGGTGTGTCAGTACCGCAAGCCTCCAAAGACTTAACTCTTTACCAAGAGCGAGCGCCTGAGAACGCAATCTACGACAAGAGCGCCAAGCGCTATATCGCAAGCAAGCATTTTCAGCCCTGCTTCCTCAGGCCCGACGCCGGGCTGTACCTCAATCAGCTACAATCGGTCGCTGATGGCATTTTGGCGCCTAATGAAGCGTGGATTTCTCGCATGCCACCCTTTGCTGGGCCGCCCGTTCCAGCTCGTGCCGTCAATAATGACACGTTGCGCGATATGCTTGCGGCAATCCGTGAGAACCAGGCGATCGAGGTTAAATATCAGTCGCTATCCAACGATGGCCCTCGCTGGCGATGGATTGCGCCCCATGCGATCGGGTTTGATGGTTTTCGATGGCACATCCGCGCGTTCTGCGAGGCGGATCGGACGTTCAAGGACTTTTTATTGTCGCGGATCATCGAGAGAAGATCGTTCAAACCCAGCGAAGTCTCGTCCGGGGACGATGCTGACTGGAACGAATTCATCACTTTGGAAATAGCGCCCCACCCTGGCCTGTCCGAAAGCCAGAAACGCGTAGTCGCATTGGACTATGGTATGCGGGAAGGTCGCGCACAGATCCGGGTGAGAAAGGCGCTCCGCTACTACGCGCTCAGGCGATTGGGCCTCGACACGCCGCCGGAAATACGGCGCCCGCAAGATCAACAAATTGTACTATTGCGGGAGGAGGTGCTCGGTGAAGATCATCGATAACAACTCGCTGCTGCTAGGCGATGACCTCAAGGCAACGCTAACGCGTGGATCCCGCGTCAAAATCGCAGCATCCTGCTTTTCGATCTACGCCTTTGAGGCTCTGAAATCAGAACTCTCAAAGGTCGAGAGCCTGCAATTTATCTTTACGTCTCCAACCTTTGTAGCCGCCGATGCAACGGACCGGCTGCGCAAGGAACAACGCGAGTTCTTCATACCAAAGGCTGGACGCGAAAACAGCCTTTATGGCACTGAGTTTGAGATCAAGCTTCGCAACAAACTAACGCAACGCGCTGTAGCGCGGGAGTGTGCGGATTGGATCAGGAAAAAGGCCCGATTCAAATCCAACACCACACAGGCTCCGATGCAATCCTTCGCCCATGTAGGCACGGCAGACGAAGCCGTCGCCTATATGCCGGTCGGAGGGTTTACTGCGGTTGATCTCGGCTATCAAAAAGGCAACGCCATATCGAATTTCGTGACCCGGATGGATGAGGCGGTCCATGCCGACGTTTATCTGCAGCTGTTCAATCAAATTTGGAATGACGCCGAGAAACTGAAGGATGTCACGGCTTCAATCTGTGACCATATAGAGTCTGTATATCAGGAAAACTCACCAGAGCGCGTCTACTTCGCGATGCTCTACAATATCTTTCGGGATTTCCTTGAAGATGTTGACGGGGATGTTTTGCCAAATGACCTGACTGGATATCAAGATAGCGTCGTTTGGAATAAGTTGTTCAATTACCAGAAAGATGCCGCAACCGGCATTATCAATAAACTCGAGACTTACAACGGCTGCATCCTGGCCGATTCCGTAGGGCTCGGAAAAACCTTTACCGCACTGGCGGTCGTAAAATATTACGAGCTACGCAACCGCTCAGTCCTGGTGCTTTGCCCAAAGAAGCTTGCGGATAACTGGCGCAACTACAACACCAATCTTACCACCAACATATTTGCGCAGGACCGGTTCAATTATGACGTCCTCTGCCACACGGACCTGTCCCGAACGTCAGGTGAGTCATTTGGCATTCCGTTAAACCGGATCAATTGGGGGAATTACGACCTCGTCGTGATTGATGAGTCCCACAATTTCCGCAACAACGACGTCTTCAAAGATCGGGAAACCCGTTATCAGAAACTGATGAACAAGGTCATTCGCGCAGGCGTGAAGACCAAAGTTCTCATGCTTTCTGCGACCCCGGTGAACAATCGCTTCACCGATCTTCGGAACCAGCTCGCGCTTGCCTATGAGGGGCAATCGGATGCGCTTAGCAAAAGCCTGAAATCCCAGACAAGCGTTGAAGAGATATTTCGTCGCGCCCAGAAAGCCTTCAACGACTGGTCGGCGCTGCCACCGGATGAACGTACCGCAGCGTCGATCCTGAAGACGTTGGATTTCGACTTCTTCGAATTGCTCGATGCCGTGACCATCGCACGGTCGCGAAAGCATATCGAAACCTTCTACGACACGAAGGACATCGGTAAATTCCCCCAGCGGCGCAAACCGCTCTCATTCCATTGCCCGATCACGCAGCGTCCAGACGTTATGGGCTTGAATGACATTTTCACGCAGCTGTCTGTGCTCAAGCTCGCGGTTTATGCACCTATCAGCTACATCCTGCCCAGCCGTCTGCGGAAGTACGAAGACATTTACGATACGCAGGTCGAAGGCGGCCGCGGCAAACTGCGACAGGCTGACCGCGAACGCAGCCTTCAGGCGTTGATGACGACCAACCTGCTGAAGCGTTTGGAAAGTTCGGTCGCTGCGTTCCGCCTGACGCTCCGGGCCCTGGGAGGCAATATATCCCGCACCCTTGATGCCATCGCAGAGTTTGAGAGAACCGGACGCGGCGAAGACGTCAGTGACCAGCTTGGCCAGATCAGCGATTTTGATCCCGAAGACGAAGACCTGAGCGGACTGGATGAATTTACCGTTGGTAAAAAGGTCCAGATCAGCCTTGGCGATATGGACCTGCCGTCGTGGAAGCACGATCTCGCGGCTGATTTGGTTCTGATCGACGGCCTGATCGCTTCGATGGACATGGTAGCGTCTGAAGACGACGCCAAGCTTCAGCACCTGCTTTCCATTCTGAAGGAAAAAATCGCAGAGCCGCTGAACCCTGGCAATAGAAAGGTCATCATTTTCACGGCCTTCGCCGACACGGCCAACTACCTTTTCGAGAACCTTGCGCCTGTCGCTCAGAGCCTCGGCCTGCATGTTGGCCGGGTAACAGGGGCAGGCGCGCCGAAAACCACCCTCAAGAAGTCCTATGACTTCCAAAACGTGCTGACCCTGTTCTCCCCACGTTCGAAGGAAAAGGCCGTCGTCCTGCCCAATGAGCCGGGGGAGCTGGACATCCTGATCGGCACCGATTGCATCTCCGAGGGTCAGAACCTTCAGGACTGCGATTTCCTGATCAACTATGACATTCACTGGAACCCGGTACGCATCATCCAGCGCTTTGGCCGCATCGACCGAATTGGTTCCCCGAACAGCCAGATTCAGCTGGTGAACTATTGGCCTGACATTTCGCTCGACGAATACATCAACCTCAAGGAGCGTGTCGAAAACCGGATGGTGATTGCTGACGTCACCGCCACCGGTGACGACAACGTGCTCACTGCCAAGTCCAGCGACATAGCCTACCGCAAGGAACAGCTGAGGCGGATGCAGGAAGAGGTCATCGAGCTGGAGGACGTCAAGGCCGGCATCTCCATCACCGACCTGGGCCTCAACGAGTTTCGGATGGACCTGCTGGGCTATGTCAAGGAGCATGGCGAACTCGACAACGTTCCCTTCGGCATGCACGCCGTCGTGCCCGCACAGCCAGAGCTGGGCTTGCAGCCCGGTGTGATCTTCGCGCTGAAGAACATCCACGACAGCGTGAACGTGAACCAGCAGAACCGGCTGCATCCCTTCTACCTGGTTTACATCGATGACAACGGCCAGATCGTGGCTGACCATACCGAGGTCAAGCGCCTGCTCGATCTGATCCGATCCAGCTGCAAGGGGCGGCTTGAACCGATCCGTGACGTTTGCCGCATCTTCAACGAACGCACTGAGGACGGGCGCAAGATGGGCCGCTATTCCGATCTGCTATCCGGCGCGATCCGCTCCATGATCGAGGTCAAGGAAGAGAAGGATATCGATAGCCTGTTCAGCGGTGGACGGACCACGGCGCTGAACCATACCATAAAGGGACTGGATGATTTTGAGCTGATCGCTTTTCTGGTCATCGAGGGGGCCGGCATATGACACTCTACGACTGGCCCCGCGCCGCCGCCTTTGGTCGCGTGATCCCCAAGAACAAGATCTACGAACACGCCGGAGCGAGTACGGGCCTCAAGGATCTCTTCGTGCGCGAGGTGGATCAGATCGTCTGGTCACACAAGCTGGCGCCCGAGACGGTCAATCTGGTGGCGACCAAGCAGGTGGCCGAGATACAGGTCTTCCGCCTCACCGCGCGCACCGCGACGCTGGACACGAGCGTGCTGCGCGCCATCGACAAGGCCATCCCCTTTCCGCTGATCTTCGAGGTAGCCCATGGCGGCCGCGTCAGGTTGGCGGCGGCTTACAAGCGCCAGCCTTTGAATAGCCGGGGCGAGGCCGACAGCGCCCGCTGGGTTGTGGGCGACTATTTTCAGGGAGACTGGCTGCCCGAGGATGCGCCGCGCACCCCGCTTCCGGTGTCGCTGAACATGGGCGCACTGTACGAGCGGCTGTTGGAGCCTCTGGTCGCGGGGCAGACGGCTCGATTGATCCCCGGTGCCGCAACAGGGTTTGGCGAGGTGCCGCAGGGGCCCCTTACCCCTGCCGAAGCGGAGCGCCCCCTGTCTCTGGACGAGCGTATCGCACAGGCTGAGGAGATCAAGGCGCAGACGCGCGAGGTCGAACGGATAGCGGCGCGACTGGGGCGCGAGAAACAATTCAACAAGCGTGTGGCGATCAATGCTGAGCTGCGCGCGGCAAAACAAGAACTTGAGCGGCTGACCGGTGCACACCCCGGAACCGCCGTGACGAATGATTGAGAGGACGAGCATGGACAAGCTGAAGATGCACAGCCCCGACCTGAGCCAGGACAACATCGCGAAGGTCCGCGCGCTGTTCCCCGGCTGCGTGACCGAGGCACGGGACGAAAAGACGGGGGGCCTGCGCCTGGCGGTCGACTTCGACCAACTCCGTCAGGAATTAAGCGATCACCTCGTGGAGGGGCCGCAGGAACGATATCGTCTGGACTGGCCGGGAAGGTCATCCGCACTGCTCGCCGCAAACGCACCGCTAGCGAAGTCGGTACGGCCCACAAACCACGCTGATGAATGTTTCGGCTCTACTCAAAACCTATTCATCGAAGGCGACAACTTGGACGCCTTGAAGTTACTTCAAGAAACATATTTGGGGGGCGTAAAGCTGATTTATATCGACCCCCCCTACAATACAGGAGGGGATTTCGTTTACAGCGACGACTTCTCCGTCTCTGCGAAGGAATATCTGGAGAAATCAAATCAAGAGAGCGATGGAGACCGACTTGTAGCCAACACCGAGGCAAACGGCCGTTTCCACTCGGACTGGTTGAGCATGATGTTTTCAAGGCTCAAGCTTGCAAGGACCTTGCTCGCCGATGATGGTCTGATCTTCATCAGCATTGACTCCCACGAAGTCCATCGATTGCGATCCTTGTGCGACCAGGTGTTCGGGGAAGCAAGTCACAAAAACACGATCGCAGTTCGTCGTGGCATCAAGAATGTTCAGGCCCAATTTGAAGATGTAAGCGCCCTTTCGCAAGGGCATGAATACGTTTTGCTTTACGCAAAAAGTCGGGATGTCCGTCTTAGCAAGCTTTACCTAAGTCACGGCGATCGAAAGCCCGGCAAGTGGGATACATTTTGGCGCGGCACCGACAGGCCAACTATGCGCTATGAGCTTTTTGGACACACGCCAGAAAGTGGGCAATGGCGTTGGGAAAAAAACAGGACAGAAGAAGCAATCAAAAATTATGAGCGATACCTCTCAGAGGGCGCTTCGAGAATGTCTTTGGACGAATGGTATTTGGATGAACTAACCACCACCAATACAAAGCTTAATTTCGTTAGAAAGAACGATGAAGGGACGGTGCAGTATTATGTTCCGCCGTCAGAGGGAAAACTGCTCTCCGACAACTGGATGGATTTAACTCTCAGTGGGAACGAAACTGCGGAATTTGACACAGAAAAGAGCCTCGACCTACTGCAACGCATAGTCACTTGGGCTACTGATTCACACGCTAACCATTTGGTTATGGATTTTTTTGCCGGATCCGGGACGACTGCTCACGCCGTAATGGCTGCAAATGCCTCGGACGGTGGCAATCGACGTTTCGCCCTTGTCCAATTGCCGGTGCCCATTGCACCTAACAAGCGCGGCAGCGATACGCAGCGAACAATAGCCGACATTACTAGAGACCGGCTACTGGCAGCTGGGCGCGATTTGCTTTCTAGCGAAACACACCCCGACTGGAACCGCGATGTCGGCTTCCGGGTGCTGAAGGTCGACACGTCGAACATGAAGGACGTCTACTACCGCCCGGACGAGCTGAAGCAGTCCGACCTGCTCGATATGGTCGACAACGTTAAGGAAGGCCGCACGGCCGAGGACCTGCTGTTCCAGGTGCTGGTCGATTGGGGTGTGGACCTGACTCTGCCCATCCGCCGCGAGACGGTACAGGGCAAGACCGTGTTCTTCGTCGACGACAACGCCCTTGTCGCCTGCTTCGAGAGTGGCATCACCGAGGATCTGGTGAAAGAGCTGGCGAGCCACGCCCCCCTGCGCGTCGTCTTCCGCGACAACGGCTTCGTCTCTGACGCGGTGAAGATCAACGTGACCCAGATCTTCCGCCAGCTTTCGTCCAGCACCGAAGTCAAAGCGATCTGACCATGGCGCTTGACCCCACCGCTCTGTCTGACCTGCTGTCCCGGTTGCTTGCCGACTGGGAAAGCGAGGTCGTGGAATTCAAGCGCGGCAAAGACGGATTCTCAAGCGACGATCTTGGCAAATACGCCTCTGCGCTGGCAAATGAGGCCAACCTGCGCGGGCAAGAGCGCGCTTGGCTGGTTTTCGGCGTGGACGACAAGACCAGGCAAGTGTGCGGGACAAGCTACAAGGAAGACGCCGAGCGCCTACAGGCTGACAAACAACAGGTACTGACCGGAACCGGAAGCTTCACCTTCCGGGATATTCATGTGCTTGGGCATCCATCGGGCCGGGTTATCCTGTTTGAAATCCCGGCCGCACCGCGAGGAATGGCAATTAGCTGGAAGGGGCATTACTTCGGCAGAGCCGGAGAAAGCCTTGGCCCGCTTGGTCAGGACAAACTGGACGAGATCCGATCGCAAACGCTGGCGACCGACTGGACCGCACAAGTCGTCGATGGGGCCACAATCGCGGATCTTGACCCGCAGGCGCTGATGGTCGCGCGGGAGAGGTTCGCGGCCAAATACGCCAACCGCTTCCCTGCAGAGGATGTTGCCGCATGGTCCGATGTGGCATTGCTGGACCGCGCAAAAGTTACCCAAAATGGGAGTGTCACTCGGACGGCGCTATTGCTGCTCGGCAAACCCGAGGCTGCGTGGAGGCTCAGCCCGCATCCGGCCGAGATCACATGGCGGCTGGAGGGGGACGAACGGGCATATGAACACTTCCACCCGCCGTTCCTGTTGGCGACCACACAATTGTTCTCTCGCATCCGCAATGTGCAATTGCGCATCCTGCCCGAAAACGAGCTGCTGGCGCATGAGGTGGCCAAGTACGATCAGAAGGTAGTGCTGGAGGCCCTGCACAACTGTATCGCACATCAGGATTATAATCGATCCGGGCGTGTCGTCGTGCGCGAGTACCCCGATCGGCTGGTGCTGGAAAATGATGGCGCGTTTTTCGAGGGACAACCAGAGGATTACATCCTGCGGGATCATGTGCCCCGGCGATATCGCAATGCCTTTCTTGCTCAGGCGATGACCGAGCTGAACATGATAGATCACATGGGTTATGGCATTCTCGATATATATCAGCGCCAGCGCCAGAGGTTCTTTCCTTTACCAGACTATGATCTGGATGATCCCGAGATGGTGCGCCTGACGATCCATGGCCGCGTCGTCGATCCGTCTTACAGTCGCCTGCTTATGCAGGAGGCAGGGCTGCCGCTGGTAGATGTCCTGGCACTCGACCGGGTGCAGAAACGTTTACCAGTGGGGGAAGACGCTCTGCGGCACCTGAGGGCGCATAAGCTGGTGGAGGGGCGCAAGCCCAACATCCATGTCTCTGCAAGAGTGGCAGCTGCGACCGATAGCAAAGCCGAGTACATCCGGACCCGTGCGCAGGATGATGAGCATTATGCTCGATTGATCATCGACTACCTTGGGAAATTTGAGAATGCGGATCGTTCAGAGCTGGACAAGCTTCTGACGGACAAGCTCAGCGAAGCCCTTTCTGCGGAACAGAAGCGGGACAAGATCGGCAATCTCCTGACCAAGCTCAGGCGACAAGGGCGCATTCTTAACGTGGGGTCGCGAGGCAGGCCAGAATGGCGTCTTGCAGAAAGAAAAGAATGACCAACCTACAAAAAGCGACTGTAAATCAACGAATTGACCCTTTCTGCAAGTGCGTCCCAAGGCACTCCTTGCAGAAAGCTTGCAGAAAGAACAACGCATGAAGCTCAAGTTTAAGGTCCAGCCATATCAGACCAATGCCGTCAACGATGTCGTTGACTGCTTTGCTGGCCAACCCATGAGCTCTGGCCTGACTTATCGCATCGACCCGGGCCTCAAAGCGCAGACCAGCGCCTTCGAGGAGGGTTTCAAAAACGCCGACCTTGCGCTGTCTGATGCCCAAATTCTGGGAAATATCCAGAAGGTCCAACGTCGCCAGAACCTGCCCGTCTCGCAGTCGCTGACAGAGTTTACGACTTTGAATGCACGGGGTGAACGTGGCCCGGTGGCCACGACCTACAAGCGCGACGCTTTGGCCGCGACGCGCATTCACCTCGACGTGGAGATGGAAACCGGCACGGGAAAGACCTACTGCTACATCAAGACCATTTTCGAGATGAACAAGCGCTACGGCTGGTCGAAGTTCATCATCATGGTGCCGTCGATCGCTATCCGCGAAGGTGTCCACAAATCGCTGCAGATCACAGCAGATCACTTCACCGAAAGCTACGGCAAGAAGGCGCGGTTCTTCATCTACAACTCCAAGCGTCTGCACGAACTGGAGAGCTTTTCGTCCGACGCCGGGATCAACGTGATGGTGATCAATATCCAGGCGTTCAACGCGCGCGGGGCGGATAACCGGCGGATCTATGAGGAGCTGGACGATTTCCAGTCGCGCAAGCCCATCGACGTGATCGCTTCGAATCGACCGATCCTGATCCTGGACGAACCGCAAAAGATGGAAGGCGCAGCGACCATGGAGGCGCTGCCTAAGTTCAAGCCGCTGTTTATCATGCGTTATTCGGCCACCCACCGCACACAGCACAATCGCGTTCACCGGCTGGACGCGCTGGACGCCTATAATCAGAAGCTGGTCAAGAAAATCGCCGTGCGTGGCATCCAAACCCGTGGTTTGGCCGGCACCAATGCGTACCTCTACCTTGAAGGCATCGACATATCGAAGAAGGCTCCCGTAGCGCGGATCGAGCTGGAGGTTAAGCTGAAGTCGGGCGAGATCAAGCGTCAGCTGCGGCGGCTCGAGTTCCGCGACGACCTGTTCGTGGAGTCTGGCGAGTTGGACCAGTATCGAGGCTTCACGATCAGCCAGATCGATGCCGTGAACGACACGGTCGAATTCACCAACGGAGAAGTGCTGAGGGCCGGAGAGGCTAATGGCGACGTCTCCGAGCGAGACATTCGCCGTATCCAGATCCGTGAGACGATCAAGGCTCATTTCGACAAGGAAAAACAGCTGTTCGCGCAGGGCATCAAGGTCCTGTCGCTGTTCTTCATCGACGAAGTGGTGAAGTACCGTGACTATGGCCAAGTCGATGAGAAGGGCGAATATGCCCGGATCTTTGAGGAAGAATACGAATTGCTGAAGGCTGAGTACCTGTCCGAGCTCGAAATCGACAACGTTGCGTACCGTAAATACCTCGAGGGTATCGCTTCCGCCAAGACCCACAACGGCTACTTTTCGATCGACAAAAAGACGAACCGCCTCAAGGATCCTGCTGTCGGTGCCCGCTCGGTCGATTCCGACGACGTGGACGCCTACGACCTGATCCTCAAGGACAAGGAACGCCTGCTTTCGTTCGCCGAACCCACGCGCTTCATCTTCTCGCACTCGGCGTTGCGCGAAGGATGGGATAATCCGAACGTTTTCGTCATGTGCATGTTGAAGCACAGCGACAACACCATCTCCCGTCGTCAAGAAGTGGGGCGAGGACTGCGACTGAGCGTTGACCAGCACGGGGACCGGGTGGACCATCCGGCGGTGGTACATGACATCAACGTACTGACCGTGATTGCCAGTGAAAGCTATAAAGACTTCGTAGCAGGGCTTCAGCAGGAGATTGGTGATACGTTGAGTGCTCGGCCGCGCCAGGCAACAGAAGCCTACTTTACTGGTAAGCAGTTACTCACCGAAGAAGGCCCGATAGATGTGACGGCCGCTATGGCCAAACAGATTTACCGTTACCTGGTAAAGAACGACTATACCGATAATGATGACCAAATCACGGATGATTATCACAATGCCAAAAAGCAGGGTACCTTGGCCGATCTACCGGATGACCTGAAGCCTTATGCCGATCAGGTGTTTGACTTGATCGACAGTGTGTTCAGCGATGCTCAACTGCCGAAGATCGAGGATGGCCGTAAACCCAAAACCAACCCCCTCAACGCTAACTTCGACAAAAAAGAATTCCAGGC